>Ga0136617_10000030_pt1 | contig 89706 bp, 75 predicted proteins | sample AntDrymUQ3222106_2_FD_129672 | JGI IMG/M metagenome (GOLD analysis project Ga0136617, IMG submission 129672) | Polar desert sand microbial communities from Dry Valleys, Antarctica - metaG UQ322 (21.06) | ecosystem: Environmental > Terrestrial > Soil > Desert | place: Antarctica: Dry Valley...
AGGAGCTTGGAAACGTCACCACCCGGCGTTTGCACTTCAACCGGAACGCTGATCGCGTAACCGTTGTCTTCCAGCACAAAAAGCACAGGCAGTTTCAGATTACACGCGCTGTTCAATGCTTCCCAGCACTCGCCTTCGCTGCTCGTGCCCTCTCCGAGGGACACGTATGCCACTTCATCCGCGTGAAAGTTTGGGACCCGGTTCTTCAGCTCCTCGATCAGCTTGACCCGGTAGCCGGCTTCCGCGCAGCCCACCGCTTGCAGTAGTTGGGTGCCCGTCGGTGATGACTGCGAAACGATGTTGAGCTTCCTATGGCCCCAGTGTGATGGCATCTGGCGACCGTGTGAGTTCGGATCTTTCTCGGCGCCGACCGCAGAAAGCAGTTGTTCCAAAGGCGTCATGCCGAGCTGCAAACAAAGCGCGCGATCACGGTAATAGGGATAAAACCAGTCGTAGCCGGGTTTAAGGACCATTCCCGCGGCGACCAGGACGGCTTCGTGGCCCGCACCGCTAATCTGGAAAAAGATCTTATTCTGACCCTTGAGCTGAATCTCTTTGTCGTCAATCTTGCGTGACAGATACATAGTGCGATAGATCGAGAGCATCTGCTCACGGCTCAGTCCGTGGTATTCGCGTTGATCTCTTGCTGCCGGAGCTAGACGAGGTGCTGGCTTGGTGACAGTCCTGGCCCGCGGTGCGCTGGATGGGGCGGATTGGGCGACGATCTTCGTCACTACTGAAGATTTCGTTTCATCGTACGGTACGGCCTTCGGCGCGGGCGACGGCTGTGCGGTGGGCGCCGCCCCCTTAAAATCGGCGGTCGCAGCTTTAGCCTTAGCTGACGCGGCTTCAGCCTCGGATGCTGATTCCGTCTTTTTCACGAGCTTCAAAACTTTCGTATCGGTTTTCATACTTCACTTCGTGTGGCTACTATTCACTCCGACTCATAATCACTTGCTAATGTTTGTCGATATTCCTCGGCCATCGAAGGATGACCGTGGGCCAGGGCTGCTTCGATACCTCGCTGGTAAATTTCCCGCGCCTTTATTCGATCTCCGGACCTATCGTATGCTGATGCCAGCATTCCGTAGGCGTTGCCTTCATCATCGGAGCTGGCAAGATAGCGGGTCAGCGCCTCAATCAAGTCCTCGTTGAGGCCGGCCTTCTCGTATTCTTTTGCCAGACCGAAAAGCACATTGGCATTGCTGGGATCAGTTTCCAGGATCTGTTTGAAGATTTCGATTCTCGAGGACGACATAATAAGTGGTCAGTAGTCAGAAAGACCAAATCCCCGTTTATGGCTCCTTACTTCCCAATTAACAGCTTTGCGATCGTCTGCAACTGCATGTTGGAAGTACCTTCGTAAATCGCGCCAATCTTGGAGTCCCGCCAGAACTTCTCCACCGGATAATCCTTCACAAAGCCGTATCCGCCATACAACTCGATGGCCAGTGAACTAATTTTCTCCGCCGCGCGCGAGGAATAGAGCTTGGCCATCGCAGCTTCCTTAACGAAGTTTACTCCCGCATCCTTCATCCGCGCCGCGTTATAGACCATTAAACGCGCGGCCTCCAGGTCGGTGGCCATTTCGGCCAGTTGAAACTGAACGCCTTGAAATTGATTAATCGGCTTTCCAAATTGCTGCCTCTCGCCCGTGTAAGCGAGGGCTGCCTCCAGCGCGCCGCGCGCAATACCTATCATTTGGGCGCCGATTCCTATGCGGCCTTCGTTTAAAGTTTCAATGGAAACTTTGTAGCCTTTCCCCAGCTCACCAATTACGTTCTCTTTGGGCACCCGGCAATCTTCCAGAATCAGTTCGTTAGTTGACGAGGCGCGAATTCCCAACTTGTTTTCTTTTTTGCCCACTGAAAAACCATCGAAGCCCTTCTCGACGATGAATGCCGTGATCCCTCGATATCCGGCTTCCGGATTGACGTTGGCGAACAGAACAAAGATGTCGGCCTCGCTCCCGTTTGTGATCCAGAGCTTCTGTCCATTGATCAGGTAGTGGTCACCTTTGTCCACGGCGCGAGTTTGCATCGCAAAAGCATCTGAACCTGAGCCGGCCTCGCTCAACGCATAGGCTCCCACGCGTTCACTCGCCAGCAGCGGTAGATACTTCTTCTTTTGATCGGCATTGCCCCAGCGAATTAAAGCGTTATTGACCAGCGTGTTCTGGACGTCAACAAAAACTCCCACGGAGGCATCAACTCTCGAAAGCTCTTCGACTGCCAGGATGGCGGTGAAGAAAGAAGCTCCGGCACCACCAAACTCTTCCGGCGTTTCAATGCCCATCAACCCGAGATCGAAACATTGTCGGATCAGATTGGGATCGAATTTCGCGTGCTCGTCCATCTCTGCGACGCGCGGACGCAGCTCGCCTTCGGCAAACTCGCGCACACTGGCGCGAAACATCTGTTCGTCTTCCGAGAGCGTGGTCAGAGGAACCCCGGATATCTGCTCAACAGCTGGTTGACTTTGACTCATCTTCACCTCTGGCGCTCGAGCCCTCGATGGTCGGTTCGCACCTCACTTGGAATCGCTCCGGGATAATTATTTTGTACTTGAACGGTTAGCATCATAATCAACGGAAAAGTTAAAGGCAAAAGGCGGGAAGCCTGATCCGCAGATTCCGCAGTCCTTATCCGCAGATTACACAGATTTAGAAGTTAGGCTCAAGCCGCGCTAATTTACACGTCAGGAAGGTGGACCCTGTCCCCGCCTCAAGCTTGAACACCACTCAGCAGCGGCTGGTGGATTGAGATTCGACCATTTGCGAGCCAAGTGAGGAGTCCTCCTTTGCAGGATGAGGTTGAATTGAGTTGTTAATCTAGGCGATCTTGTTTTTCTCGTAAGAGCGGGGATAGGGTCCGCCTTCCTGACGTGTAAATTAGCGCGGCCTGAGCCTAACTTCTAAATCTGCGTAATCTGCGGATTCTACTGCTTCACCTGCTCGCGCAAGTTCAAGTTCCGGATCAATCGATGCAGATAGTTGGGATGAACACCCAGCAGCCTGGCGGCTTCGGTGTAGCTACCTTTGGCCTGGTCCATGGCACTCAGAATGATCTGTTTCTTTGTCTGGGTAACAGCATCATGATATCTGGGCGCCGAGGCGGTGGTTACCGCAGCCCCGCTTTCCAAAGTGGCTTCGGGCAGGTCTTCCGGGAGGATATGGTCAGTTGCGCCCAATACCACCGCGCGCTCAATTGCGTTTTCCAACTCACGAACATTGCCGGGCCATTCGTAACTGAGCAGACGAGCTTGCGCTTCAGGAGATACCCCCAAAATTTTGCGGTTACATTTTTCGCCGTGCTTCGAAGCGAAATAGTTTGCCAATAGCGAGATATCCTCGGGCCGCTGTCTTAGGGGCGGCATTGCCAGCTCCACCACATTGAGACGGTAAAAGAGGTCCTGGCGAAAAGTTCCGGCGGCGATGGCTTGTTCCAGATCTTTGTTTGTGGCCGCTACCAGTCGGATATTCACCTTGATCGTCCGGGTACCGCCAACACGTTCGAATTCACGTTCCTGCAGCACGCGCAGGAGCTTCACCTGCAGCGCCGGTGAGAGTTCGCCAATCTCGTCGAGAAACACCGTGCCACCGTCCGCAACTTCCAAGCGACCCTTTTTCATGGCCGTGGCGCCGGTGAACGCACCTTTCTCGTGGCCAAAGAGTTCGCTCTCGAGCAGAGTTTCCGCCAGCGCCGCACAGTTAACAGCCATGAACGGCAGCCCCGCGCGCTGGCTGTTCAGATGAATAGCTCGTGCCGCCAGTTCTTTTCCAGTTCCGCTTTCACCTGAGATCAGCACCGTCGAACCCGTAGGCGCAACCTTCGAGATGAACTGGTAAACCTGTTTCATGGACGGGCTTTCGCCAACCATGTTGTGCTCGATATTGACGTCGGCCAGCAGTCGTTCGTTTTCACTTTGAAGCCATTCGATGTGGCGCGCGTTTTCAATTGCAACTGCTGTGATGGCCGCGATAGCCGAGACCAGTTGCAGGTGATCCTGGTCGAAATGGACGTCCGGCGCATTCGTGTCGAGGTAGATGACGCCCAGCGGGCGCTCGAGCATGATAAGCGGCACGCACATGAGCGAGCTGGGACGAGATGGGTTGAGACTGTCAGAGCCAAAGCCCTGATTCATCAGAGCATCGCTGATTAAAAGCGAGGTCTTCTCCCGCAACACTTTTTGAGCGATCGTGCGGCTAACTTTGATTGCCTCATCAGGCCCGCGAGCCCGATCCAGGCCAAACACGGCAGCGTCCTCCAACCCGTTGCCATGACTTAGCAGAATGGCGCCGCGCTCGGCAGGTACGACTTCGAAGAGGAGTTCGAGCAAAGTCTTCTGCAACTCTCCGAGGCCTCGGATGGCGTTGACAGTGGTGCTGACCTTCATCAGCGCGCTCAAGTCCCGGGCCATTAAGTAAACCGCATCATTGAATTTGACCTGGATGGTTGAACCGCTGAGTTGACGGTCGTCAAACTGGACCTCACTCGATTTGGATGCCGGGGACGCTTCACCGTCATGAAGCAGAAAGAGAAACTGCGAGTCGCCGATGCGAACGCGATCTCCGTGCGCAAGTGGGCGTCGCTTCACGGGAACGTCATTGATAAACGTGCCGTTGAGACTCTCAAGGTCGGCTATCACAAACTGCCCACCGGCTTTCTCGATCTGAGAATGACGTCGTGACACGGACGGGTCTGCGATGCAGAGGTTAGCCGCGGTTTCCCGACCAATAACGACCGGAGCTTCGGTGATAGGGAAAACGGCTCCTTTGAGTCTTCCGGCGATAGCTGCGAGTCGTGGGTTCATGTTCAGAGATGTTCCGGGAGCATGTAGCAAGTGTACGCGCCTAAATATGTCGCGGGCAACAACAAGCGCTGAATAACCCCCTAGGCGCGGCAAGAGGTAACCAGGCGCAAACGCCGTAGGCGGGCATCGCCTGCACCAGCATGGGGGAAATGATTCCGCATGCTTGATGCAATCTCTCAAGTTGGAATGTCTCGCACGTCAGGAAGGGGTGGACTGGCACCCCAGCGGGGCTGCCCGGCTGGGACGCCGCTTTACCGGCTTGCCCGTCGATGGAGTCGGCCGGGGGTAAACCGCCCTCCCTGACATGCGAATTTGAGCAGGGCGTGTTTTATCCCGCCCTTTCCAGCCCAACGCTATCCGAACAGATACGTGCGCTATCCGATGAGATAGGTTCCTGTGTGTTGAGAGAGTCCTAACTGAAAATAAGAACTTTCGATCGACCGCGCTTAACTATCGCTGGGGCAGCGGTTTACTGCACCCGCTCTTCTTAATCACAAATCACCAATTTGCGTGGCACGTGAGTAGCTAGAGAGAGCACGGCTCCCAAGATAAAACGGGTTGAGCCGCCACCGGTAAGAAGTTGATCAAACGATCGCCCACTTACTACATAGATTGAGGTCGAGCCGCTTTCGACTATCGCCAGGAAAGGCACGAGGAGGAAGTATGCAAAAGCAAATTCTAAAAGGTTTCACGATGTTAATGCTCATAGCCGGGGTAGCGTTGATGGCGGCGTTAGTTTCTGCCCACGCTCAATCCAGCTCAGTGGTTGCCGATATACCGTTCGATTTCACCGTTGGTGGCAAGTCGCTAAAGGCCGGTGAGTACTCGGTGCGAGCGTTCACAACAAATAGTGACGCACTGCTGATCAGCAGCCAGGACTCGAATGACAGAGCGATCCGATTGGCCCAGTCGATCGAGGCACGCATCGTCCCCAAACAGGCGAAGCTGGTATTTCATCGCTACGGTCAACGCTACTTCCTCTCCGAGGTCTGGACGACCGGCGAACGAACAGGTCGGCAGTTGGCTAAGTCTAGTGAAGAGCGGGCCATCGAAGGTCAACTCGCAGCGATTTCTTCGAAAAGCGAGCTTGCCCGGAGCAGCTATGAAACGGTCGAGATCGTAGCCATGATTCGCTGAAGTCCGATTTGAACTCCCCCGAGGGTCAGGAGGCGAGAACTCCACTAACAGAACTCGCCCTCCCCTGACTGTAGTAGCCAAAACGGCAACCGAGAACCCCTCCGGTTGCCGTTTTGGTTTTTATTAGTCAGTCCAATCCAATGTCCAAAGTCTAAGAAAGAAGATTGGTGCCGCCGACTTTGGACATTGGACATTGGGCATTGGACGTGGGGACTGCTTAAGGCACAATCTTCCAGTTGTTGGTCGGCTCGGTGGGAATCGTCTTGTGACGTTCAACCCAGTCAATGATCAACTCACGTATCTCTTCACTCGATCGATAAACCACGGGAGCGTTCTTGTACATCGTGTAACCGCCGCCGCCGTTGACTCGATAGTTATTGGTAGCCAGCTTCAGTTTCTGATTGGGATCCAGAGGCTTGCCGCGAAAGCTAAGGTCTTGAATTCGTTGGCCCAATGGCTTGGTGATGTCGAGAACGTAAGTAACGCCCTCGGCGATATCAAAGTTGTAAGTTGGGATTCTTTGGTCGACTAAGTCTGCAGCGGTCATTCCTGGTTCATAGGAACGGAAGTACTTCGCTGAGTGTTCAAGCGCTTCTTTCAGTTGCTGTCCGGTAACCTCCAGAACAACAAGCGTATTCTCGTAGACGTAAAGTCCGGCGATGTCCCGCACAGTCACCCGCCCTTTATTGATGCGGGCGTCAGGATTGAAACTCGCCACCATTGAAGCGTCCGCTTCTCCTGCTTCCAACTGCACTCGCTGGATCAGATCGAGAATGGCGGTATCACGCCAGCGCGCCTCTCGAGCTGTGAGTTCCGCTGCGGACTCGCCGATAACCCGCGACAGCCATCCTTCGGTCTCGCTGTGGTAAGGTTCGGTCAATTTCAGAATCTCCGGATCCGCTTCGACCTTGTCATCAACTGGGATCGTGCGCGCAGACTTGGCGTAAACCTGCCAGCGGTCGCCTTCCTTTTTCAGATACAAATCCGCGCGTGCCAGATGGCGGCCCCAATGGTTGGCCTGGGTCAACAGCACGCCGTTGACGGAAAGCGCAGGCACGTCGCGGTGTGTGTGGCCCATGAAAATAACGTCAACGCCGGGCACCTGTTTCGCGATGGCCACGGCCCGGTTTTCATTGGGCACTTGCCCGGGATTGATTTCCCCGGTGCGCAAGTCTTCCTCCAAACCCATGTGGATTGCGATTACGACCACGTCCACGCGCTCGTTCTCGCGTAAGACCGATACCCATTTCCTGGCTTCGCAAACTGGTTCACGAAATTCCAGACCAGCATAGTTTTGTATGTTCTCCCAGAACGGAACGCCGGGCGTCGTTAGACCGAGAATGCCGACCCGGACACCTGAAACTTCTTTGATGAGGTACGGCTGGTAATGGGTCTTGTCGGTTCCTTTTTTGTACGTGTTACTCGAGAGCCAGGGAAACTTAGCCTCGTTGCGGGCTTTCTCGAGCACCTTCAACCCGAAGTTGTATTCATGATTGCCTACTGCCAGGGCGTCGTATCCGAGAGCGTTCATTGACAGCATCATGGGGTCGGGAGGAGTGTTGTTTTTTTTATTGTGATAGTACTCGAGCGGCGTCCCCTGAATCGTATCGCCGGAATCCACCAGCAGTGTGTTGGGATTCTCTTTGCGGGCCCGTTTTATAAGAGCTGCGACTCTTGCAAGACCACGGTTGTCGGGTTTGTTTGTGTAGTAGTCAATTGGGTAGATGTTGCCGTGAAGATCTGTGGTCCCTAAAACTGTGATTTGAATTCGGTTTGCGGCTCCGCTTAGAGGAGTCGGCGAGAGCAATGCGAGAGCCAGCAGAAGCGCGGATAAGCAGGGCAAAAGAAGCAGCCTTCGGTAAAGTTTCATGATCGGCAGATTAGCTGATGTCAAAGGTTGGATGCCAGTATGGAAAGCGAGTCAACTCATCAGGGTCAAGAGACTTCCGGCGTCTCAATTAGCGTTTAACTGCGAGTAAGACGCGGCGAAGTATTCAACGAGCGCTGACGGCGCGGCAGAAGGTAGCCAGGGGCAACCGCGCCTTAGCGCGCCGCCGCTGGGTCATGACCAATATAATCAACCAGCTCTGAAAGGGCGGTAACATATGCCCTTTCAGGACGGGACCATTTTCGGAGGTCGTTCCAGGCGCTGCACCGCCTACGGCTTTGCGCCTGGCTACCTTCTGCCGCGCCCCCGGGCGCTGTTGAGTGATCACGCGAGGGTGGCATAACCCCCCGCACTACTTCGGTTCGTTAACAAATACTTCCGCTGCCGTTGCCTCTTTGACCTTAATTTCGTAAGCCTTTTTGAAATTCGCCCGGATGAACTCGATCTTCTCCCGATTCTCAAAATATATCCGACCCCGTTGGACGATGATGTAGGTTGGAGCAGTGAGCATCGCCGGATCGAAATCAGCGCTGGAACTTACTTGCGAGTTCAGATCGGGTCGGGAGAACCTTTCCAGGTAGTATCGGGTCACTGCTGGAGTTTCGTGGGCGATGAGCGAGTGCAGAGGGGCAACGTCGCTCACAAACTTTATCGCCTCGCGCAAACCATCATCGTAAAACTCATCGTGCGGAAAATAATACCCAGCTCGCCCGACACCCAGAGCATTAGTATAAAGCGCGTAGTGCGGCCCATGCGCATAGGCCGTCCAGCCCGGGAGCAGGATGAAGACGATAACGGCGGCCGCGGAAACAATGGTAGCCATCTCTTTTGAGGGCTTCAAGAACTTCGACCAAACCTGGATCAAGGCAATGACGCCCACCGCGGCGATCATGTAGATGAATGGCATAAGTGAGAGCGTATAACGCAACCACTTTCCACCGATCAACGAGTAGGGCACTATCCAGAAGAGAAACATGAAAACAACAAATGCGTGTCCCGGGTGCCGCCAACGTTTCAGCGAAACAAAAAAGCCCACCAGGAAGATCGCCAGAACCAACAAAGGGATCTTGATGGCCATGAAAAGAAGATAGAAGTACAGGGGCGTGCCCCAGAAGGGGGTGTTCGACATGTTGTTCTTGTAGAGTTGGTCGCCGAAGGAATAACCCGTATGGACCAGCAAGCGCTCGCCCGTGTAAGCATTTAGATAGTCCCAGACCTGCGGCAGCAACACTGCGGGATTTGCGAGCAGAAAGGCGACCGGTATAAGAACGTAAAAGATGGACGGCGTTTTCCCACTCGGTTCACCTGATTCGCGTTTGCGGACGTGAAAGTTATGATGAAACAGAGCGTTGAGCCCGAAGTAGTGAGGAAAATATTTCGAGGCGAGCATAAAGCCAAACGCAATCGCGCTAAGAATATAATTGCGTCGCCTTGCCGCCTCGTGCCGGGGAGAGATCTGTTTCGCCCGCACATAGAAATAGAAAGCGAATAGCATGAAGAACACCAGCAACGTGTCTTCTTTGCCTACGCGATTGAGAGTGATCGCAGTGATTCCAAAGGCCCAAAACCCGGCCGCAAATAGTCCTGTCCACCGATCGAAGTAGGCGGCTGCTACTAAGAAAAGCGGAATGGCGGTAAGCGCTCCCACAAGGGCATTCGGGAGACGTAATGCAAATTCATCGCTGACTGCGCGGCCCGTCACGTTGCGCCAGGAGCCTGCTGCTTTCACGGAAGCGAACATGAGCGCCTTCATCATCATCGGATGTTCAGCGTTCGCGCTGATGTCGCCCCGCTCGTAGGCGCGTACGGCATCGAGCTTGTTCATTTCGTCTTCCGCGAAGCCGATCGCGCCGAGGTTGATTATTCGCAAACCGAGCCCGAGCACGACACAGATCGCCAGAGTGCCGACTACTGTCCAGTCCAGACTGGCTACCAGGCCGCCACGACGATCAAGCTCAACTGCGGGCCACGGATGGCGGTCAATCTCGACTGCCGGCGCCGAGGAACTAAACTTGATATCGCTTGCCAAGTTCTAAATCCCCTTGTGATTGAATGGGCCAATTATAACTGAAACCATAGTAGATGCTTGCGGCAATCGTCCAGCAAAGAAGCAGAAGCGTCTGCGCCGGTTGTTGGCTTTCATACAATGCCTTAATGTATGCCCCATAGAAATAAATGTCAGAAGTGTCTGACAGTTGGCTGTTTCTAACATCAAGGAAATATGGACAATCTGATTCGTTCAAACATTCGTCAGCGCCCTGTGCGCACATTGGTCAGTGTGGCCGGCATTGCTCTCGGTGTAAGCCTCGTTATGCTCTTTACCGGATTAGCGCGCGGCATGTCTAACGATCTGCAGCGTCGCGGGTCAAACTTGCGCGCTGAGATAATCTTTACGCGACCCGGATCGATGCAGTTGACCTCATCGACAGCAAACCTCAGCACGAAGTATGCCGAATTACTGGAGGGGATCGAGGGCGTCGAGGATGCACTGCCTGTGATTGTTAATGTTCTTCAGAGCAATCGCGGGTTTGGTTTGGAGCGGATAGAGGGCGTGGATTGGGAACCGTTTTCCCGGATGAACGGCATTCACCTGGTCGCCGGACGCGCGCCGCAGGGGAATAATGAGGTCGTTATTGACGAGACGAAAGCGCGCAACAACAAGCTAGACGTGGGCAGTGAATTAAAGCTGATTGGTGACCAGCCATATCGAGTAGCAGGCATCTACTCGCCCGAGTCGACTGCTCGCGTAAAGATGTCGCTGGCAGCTATGCAGGAAGCATTCGAGGCACGGGACAAGGCTACTTACATTATGGTGAAAGTTCGCAGTTCGAGTGACAAAGCCGAGGTTGCCAAACGCATCGAGGAACAATACCCAGGTAACAAGATTCAATTTACGGAAGACGTTTTCACGAGCATCGAGCAGAATATCCCGTATCTCCCGGTCTTCTTGCGCGTACTGGTCGGGCTGGCTGCAGTTGTCAGCGCGCTGGTCGTGATGCTGGCGATGTATACGACAATTACCGAAAGGACGCGCGAGATTGGGATCCTGAAAGCCCTGGGTGCGTCGCGCGGTTACATCGTTGGACTGATTGAGAAGGAAGCGCTACTGATTAGCGCGATCGGATTGGTCGCGGGCTTTTTGTTCTCGTTTGTTGCCGGTTACCTCATTCACCAGTTCTATGGTCTGCTCTTCGAGTTTAGCTGGCTCTGGGCCTTAACTGCGGCGGCGATTGGGATCCTGGGAGGCGGGCTGGGAGCTCTCTATCCGGCAGTTCGTGCTTCGAACCTCGACGCGGTAACCGCGCTGGCCCACGACTAATCAAGCAGAACGCGAGAGCGAATCAGTGTCACCTGAAGAGCTTGTTGCGCTCAGGATCCGCCGGCCGGCAAGGTAGGCGCTTCGGACCTCTCTATCTCAATCTCATCCCCAACGTCGTCGGCAATGTCTTCGCTTTGAATGGCCGCTGCGCGCAGCGATAGGCCGCGCCGAATAATTAACAATACGCCAATTGTCGTCCAGAAAATATCTCGGGCCTTGCGAACGATCGCCAGCGTTACCCCGGTCGCTCGGGTGAAACCCAAAACCTTCGCGAGGGCTCCGGACCCATACTCGTCCACACCTGTGCGGAACGGTACGAACTTGAACGCCACATTGATTACACGATTGACCGATTCCAGAATGAACGCGGTTAGTAGCGTGGGCGCGACGGTTTCGCTGATAAAAAAGAGTGTCGTGTAGATCTCTGCCACGCCCGCCAGGTGAAAACATACTTCGAGTCCAAGGATGGGAAGAAAGCGCGCGCTATTTCTTTCGTAGAAGCCGTAGATGCGTTCTTCCAAAGTTTGAGCTCGTGCATTAGCCACTTCGATCCAGCCGCGTCCCCCGGTGCGATTACCCAACCACGTGAAGGCGCCGCTTAGAAACTTCCACTGCCGGAGAATAACCAGATACCCGAGGGGAGCGATTATGAGAATTATTACCAGGGAGCCAATTGCCGCATAATGCAAAGGTTTTGGCAGCGGAAAACTCAGCAGCAAAGCTGCCATACCGGAGAAAATAAAGATTACGACCGAAAAACTGTAAAAGATATTTTCAATGGCTAGTGCCGAGAGACCCGCCATCAGTGGCACACGGTGTCTTACAAATGCGGCTTTCGATGGCTCGCTTACTGCCATGCTGGCTAGTGGAATAACATTGCCCAGGGCGTCGCCCATTAGCCGCGCCTCTAAGGCGTCCCGAAAGCGGAGGCCGTATGGCCGTTCAAAGCATTTAGTCCAGGCGATCGAACGAACTACGTGGCGAATTGCGGAAAGCATGAGGATCAGCAGGAAACCTACGCCCAGTCGCTGAATTCCGCCGATGATCTGCGCCACGCCGGCTTTTCTAACTGTGTAAGCGAAGAGCAGCAGACCCAATATCGCGAAAATTATTCCGACCGGAGCGAGTTTTCTGGTTCTGCTATTGCTGTTACGGTACTTGGACATCTCCCTTCGTATCATGCATCTCCGCGTTGCTCCCAGCAAGCCGCATGCGCAGGACAGTGCGGCACAATGATCTTTGCAATGATGCGCAGATCACGAAATTTTATAGCCCGCAAGCGTGGCGAAAGCATAAAACCAGGGGCCGCAAGCCTCCTCCCAGGTACCGCAAAACCAATTCGTAGCCCGCCAAGCGGGCGGCAGAGGCGAGAGAGTGATGTCCTGCGGAACGTGACAGATGTCTTGCGGCACTGTAAGCTCGGCCGCTTTCTCACATCCGGAGCTCCAACCTCCCGAAATCTGCTCGGCCTGCTACTCGGAGAGAAAAGCTCACCACGATAGCAGGAAAAGTTAGCGCGTTTTTTGGGTGTTCAAGAGTTAGACCGTCCTTGCAAGAACCCAATCCACTCCCGTGGTTATATTTGAAGGGCCCTCTCAACCGGTTACTTCGCCACCACTCTAACCGCGTTGTTGGGCCAGGACGCTTCCGGACTGCGGCGGCGACGATCAGCCGGCTGAAAGAGGTTTGGAAAGAAGAATACGAACGGTGGTCCCGGCGAGACTTGACGGGCAAGCGGATTCTAGAGATAGAGGCTTAACTATCGTACTTGCTATCCGCTAGCAATCTAGTTCCACGCCCACAGTGTTTGCCGCGGTATTTGAAGCACGAGGCCGTGATTCCTAAACCTGTCGCACCGCCGCACCTTCGGAGTCAGGCTGGACAGCAGTATGGTCCCGTCCAATTGCGATCGGCGGCGGTGGATTAGACACCAGCATCTCCAGCGCCACGTCGACTACTTCATTGATTCGTGAGATAAATACGATCTGCAATTCCTTACGCACATCTTCGGGTATCTCCTCGACAGCACCTTCGTTGCGCAAAGGAAGAATGATGCGGCGAATGCCCGCACGGTGAGCGGCCAACACCTTCTCTTTGATCCCTCCCACCGGAAATACCAAACCTGACAAAGTGATTTCACCGGTCATCGCCGTGTCAGGACGCACCCGGCGGCCCGTGTACAGGGATGCCAACGCGGCCGTTATCGATACGCCCGCACTCGGTCCATCCTTGGGAATAGCGCCCGCAGGAACATGCAGGTGAACGCCATAGTCCCTGAACATCTCGGCACTGATGCCAAACTCCGCGGCGTGTGACCACAGATACGATTGCGCTGCCCGCGCCGACTCCTGCATCACTTCACCCAGCTGCCCGGTAATCGTTAAGCCTTTGCCTCCGGGCAGCAGCGTGGCTTCGATGAAGAGCACCTCACCACCCATCTCGGTCCAGGCCATCCCCGTCGCTACGCCGGCGGGCAATTCTTTGCGAGCCTGCTCGGGATAGAATTTCGGCGCGCCCAGATAGTCTTTGATGTCGGCGGTGATGGTAACTGAATCGACCTGCCCCTGGGCAATCTTCAAGGCAACTTTGCGCGCGATGCTGCCGATGTTCCGTTCCAACTGCCGCACGCCGGCCTCGCGCGTGTAACGAGCAGCTATCAACTCAATAGCCTCATCCTCAATTCTCAACTGACTCTCATTGAGTCCATTCTCTCGAATCTGGCGGGGAATCAGATAGCGGCGGGCAATCTGTAGCTTCTCCGGATCGCTATAGCCGGCCAGATTAATAACTTCCATACGATCTCTCAGCGGCGGGGGAATAGGACCCATCTGATTGGCGGTCGCGATAAAGAAGACTTTTGACAAATCGAATGGCAAATCGAGATAGTGATCGCGGAACGTGTTGTTCTGTTGCGGATCGAGAATCTCCAGCAACGCCGAGGCCGGATCGCCGCGAAAGTCGTTGCCCAGCTTATCAATCTCGTCCAGCATTACGACGGGATTGTTCACCCCTGCACGCCGGATCGATTGAATTATCCGCCCCGGCATCGAGCCGATGTAGGTGCGACGATGTCCGCGTAGTTCCGCCTCGTCACGCATACCGCCTAGCGACAGTCGCTCAAATTGCCGGCCCAGAGAGAGCGCGATCGAGCGTCCCAACGACGTCTTACCTACTCCGGGCGGTCCCACGAAACAGAGAATGGGACTCTTGGTGTCAGGTCGCAACTTGATCACGGCCAGAAACTCGAGGATGCGTTCCTTCACATCTTCCAGGCCATAGTGGTCTTCGTCGAGAATCTTGCGTGCTTCATTCAGATCGAGCTTGTCTTCAGACGACTTCCGCCAGGGCAATTCCAGAATGTAGTCGAGGTAGGTGCGGATGACATGGTAGTCCGGCGCCGCCGCGGGCAGTCTTTCCAGCCGCTTTAACTCGCGCTCAGATTCCTTTCTAACTTCCTCCGGCAATTCGGCGGCCGTCAGCCGTTCGCGCAGCATTTCAGCTTCGGCTCGCTCGCCACTTTCGTCTTCACCCAGCTCTTTTTGAATCGCCTTCATCTGCTGACGCAGGATGTAATCCCTCTGGGCCTTGTCCATCTCCGATTGAGCTTCGGAAGTGATCTTCGAACGCAACTGAATGATCTCCAGCTCGCGCGCAAGATAGACGTGCGCGAGGTGGAGCAGATCGTCGGCAGTTTCAGCTTCGAGCATCTTTTGCTCTTGCTCTACGCCGAGGTTCAGAATCGAGCCCAGGAAATAAGCCAGGCGCACAGGTTCAACCGAGCCCAGGATAGCCACTCTTACCTCGGGAGGAACGCCGGGCAGCAACGCCAGAGCCTGTTGAATCATTGCCTGCACATTGCGCTTGGTAGCTTCCACCCCTTCAGAATCGACGATCCGCGGTTCCGGCAGGATCTGAACGAGCGCACGCAAGTAAGGCTCTTGCTGTTTCCATTCGATTACCTTTATCCGCTCAGTCCCCTGCGCGATGATGTGCATCGTGTCGTCAAGACGTTCCATCCGCTTGATCATAACCAGAGTGCCCACGCTGTAGAGTTCGCTGGATGTCGCGTCTGCTCCGGCGGTGCTTTCCGGCCGAACGGTGATACAGGCAATCAACTTCTCCGGAGTCGCGAGGGCGGCTTCGACCGCTGCAACCGAACGCTGTCGGCCCACGGCGAGCGGAACTACTGTTTCGGGAAAGAGAGTCGTGTTCTGCAGTGCCAGGACTGCTATTTCGAATGGCTGGCCGGGCTTTCCATTGGAGGCGGCTTGCTCGGAAGGTACTTTGGGCCCGACCTGCGCGCTGGCTGGCGGAGTTGGCGGATTGGTATCTGGTTTCTCCGAACTTTCGGACATTTCTTCTTAATCGACCTTGGTTTTAGACCTCTTACTTACAACGCATATTAACTAGTAAGAAACCGTCGCGATAGTCGTGCGTGAGAGTAGCTGCATCAATCGAACAGGGAAATTCAATCTGTTTTTCAAAGCGGCTGTAGGTGATCTCCATCTGTTGGTAAGTGTAACCTTCTCGATAGAAAGTATCGCGGCGGCAGCCTCGAATCATCAGATGTGAGTCGGAAAGGACTATCTCCAGATCATCGATAGAGACGCCCGCCAGATCTACCTTCACCACCCAACCGTCTCCTGCGTGATAAACGTCAGCTGCAGGACTCCAAAGTCGTCCGGATGGCCTCACCTGATTACGAATGGCCGTCAGATGAAACACGCGATTTGCGTTTGGCATGGCCACAGCTTAAGTGAAAACTGGACAGGTGAAAAGGGCAAGGGGGGTAATCAACGAGCGCTGAAGGCGCGGGAGAAGAGAGTTAGGTTATTTTCTCCATAGTTTTCCATCTTCATTTTTCATTTATCATTGATCGTTGGGCGGCGAATGTTGCGCGCTCCCAGACCGCGCCTCGACCGCCCCCTTGCGGAATGCCAATGATCCTGACGCGCCATAATTACTCTTCGAGGCTATGCCTCAATATGCGAGCCAGAGTCTCAAAGTCCTTTTAACTTCTCGGAAAGGCTCGCCTCTCCGCAAGGGAGGCGGCCGAGCCGCCGATGTTGAAGGTTTTCCCAGTCTCCCCTTCTCCATCACCCACCATCGACCTCGGCAATCAACTGCACCCGCGACGTGATCTCCAGAGAACCCACTTCAATCGGCGTTTGAGCCGCCGCCATCCGGCTAGTTTCCATTCTGTCATAAACAGGAACGGGCGGCCTTATCGTTCCCTCTTCATGCACTTCAACGATTCGCACCACGCGCCCGCCGAGTGCCTGCGCGATCACCCGCGCCTTACCCATTGCTTCCTGAGTCGCCTGAGCCAAAGCCTCGTCGCGCGCGGGCCGATCTCCTCGGAGCGTAAATGAAATACCGGCGATGTCGTTTGCCCCCGCCTGCGCTGTAGCATCAATTACCGAGCCCACCTTAGTCAGGTCACTCAAGGTCACCGTCACGGAGTTGCGTGCTTCGTAGCCGGTGATCGTTGGAGGTTGGTTCTCGCGGTAGACTCTTTGCGGTTGCAAACTATAGCCACTGGTTTTAACTTCTGCTCCGGCACCAGCCGCGGCCTTGAGCGCTCGGACTACTGCATCGCTTTTAGCAGCGTTTTCCTGCTGCGCATCAATTGCCCGTTTGCTCTGCGTGACCACCGAGACCGTGACAATCGCGGTATCCGGCTGCGCCTGGACGATCGAGTCGCCCGACACGGTCACGCGCGTGAGCCGCCTTGTGTCGCCTCCGCCTACGGCTTGATTTCCGCCGGCAGGGCCTTGCGCTAAAGGGCGCAGTGACCGCACCTCAAACGGTGTTCCTTCCATGTATGTGGTCATCACATCCGACTTTGTGTCGCCAGTCGCCTCAACCTCAGCGGCCTCTTTAAACCAGCTCTCCTTCTGAAATCGCTGCGCGTTTAAAAGCAAGTATTTCTGCCCGTCTACAACGATCAGCCAGCCACCCGGTTCGACAGTTTTTTGCAGCCGACCGCGAACCGTGTTCTGGGTCGCGCCCCCCTCTGCCAAGCCCTGCCCAGTCGTAAACAATGTGACCAGCACGAGCGCTCCAAAAACTGTAAATAGTCTGCTCATCATTACGTTTCCCTCCAAAATTCATTCTTCATTGTGCGCCGGGAGAGAGAAATTACTGGCGCCAGACAATGAACGTTTGCTGGCGCCATTTCTTGCTCTGTTTATCCGCAGATTACGCAGATTGCACGGATCGTTAAGACAGTACTTTGAGCTTAGTACTTTGATCTTTGTTTGGGTTCGAGTCCTTCATCGGTCACTTCGGGCTTAAACTCCAAAGACCAAAGGCCAAAGACCCAAGGCCGAAGATCAAAGTACAAGGCTCAAAGTACTGGAGTATCCCCGTCTGTCTTTTCTAAGCCCCTTAACAGTCTGTGTAATCTGCGAAATCTGCGGATTAAGGATTAGGAATTCCCGTCAGTTCCGATTGCTTCCACGGGGCAACAGGAAAGCGCTTCGTTACAAGCTGCCCGCTCCTCCTCGTTTTCCGGTTGCTTGTAGACAAAGGAATAACTGTTTTGGTCAGAGCGCATGAAATTGTCTGGCGCGGTGTCGCGGCAGACATCGCAATCTATGCAGGAGGAGTCGACATAGTAAGCACCAGCGACGTTCTCTCTAACCTTATCGTTTCGATCGGGCATATGTAGATTTTAGATTTTTGAGTTTTGATTTGCGATTGGTGCTTGCTTCGGCCCGCGGCTGTGTAGATTCCCGGATCGGCAATCACAAATCCAAAATCTAAAATCCTTCAGGGGTGGGTCATCTCCTCGGGCTTGACGTATTCATCAAACTCTTCCGCTGTCAAAAAGCCGAGTTCGACGGCCGAGTCGCGCAAGCTAGCCCCCTTCGCCTGTGCGTGCTTAGCGATCTTCGCGGCTTTGTCATAGCCAATATGAGGATTCAACGCCGTCACCAGCATCAGCGAACCCGTGACGTACTCGTCAATCTGTTCGCGGTTTAGCTCGATCCCTGCAATGCAATACTCAACAAACCCATGACAGGCATCGTGAATCAGCCGGATCGAATGCAGCAGGTTGTGAATCATCACCGGCTTGAAAACGTTCAACTCAAAATTGCCCTGCGAGCCGGCAAAGGTTATTGCCGCATCGTTGCCAAAGACCTGCACCGAGACCATGGTCATAGCCTCGCTTTGGGTCGGATTAACTTTGCCGGGCATGATTGATGACCCCGGTTCGTTTTCCGGCAGCGTCAGTTCACCCAGACCGCAACGCGGACCAGATGCCAACCAGCGAATGTCGTTGGCAATCTTCATCAGCGAACCGGCAAGTGTCTTCAAAGCGCCACTGGCGAAAACGATTTCGTCGTGGGCCGAAAGCGCGGCGAATTTATTCGGGTGCGACTTAAACGGCAGACCGGTCAACTCGGCAATCTTTTGTGCCGCCCGCTCGCCGAATTCAGGAGGCGAATTGATGCCAGTGCCCACAGCCGTGCCACCAATTGCCAGGTCAAGGACTCCGGGCAGCGCGAACCGCAAACGTTCGATATCCCGCGCGATCAGATTGGACCAACCAGACATCTCCTGGCCCACAGTCAAGGGAGTTGCGTCCTGGAGATGCGTGCGGCCAATTTTTACGACGTCTTTGAACTCCTCTGCCTTAGCGTCGATCGCATTATGTACTCTCTCTACTTGGGGAATGAGTTGATGCAGCTGTTCAGCGGCCGCGATATACATTGCCGTTGGGAACGTATCATTCGACGACTGTGACATGTTCACGTCGTCGTTGGGATGAATTGGTTTTTTGCTGCCCAGGACGCCGCCCGCCAACTCAATCGCGCGATTAGAGATCACTTCGTTGGCGTTCATATTTGTCTGTGTGCCACTGCCCGTTTGCCAGACACGCAAGGGAAAATGCTCATCCAGCTTTCCCTCGACTACTTCGTCTGCAGCCTGAGCGATTAGCTTTGATTTCTCCGGAGCCAGCTTGCTCAGTTTTTCATTTACGAGGGCGGCAGCTTTTTTGAGGATGCCCAGTGCTCGAATCATCTCGCGGGGCATGCGGTCGTCGCCGATATTGAAGTGGAGCAAGCTACGCTGGGTCTGCGCGCCCCAATACTTATCAGCCGCCACTTCAATCTCGCCCATGGAATCGCTCTCTACCCGGGTGTTAACCTTTTTTTCAGTCACTTCTTGAGACATTCCTCTCCGCCTCGCACCTGAACCAACGTAATGATAACACTAAGCCCATGAAACCCCGGGATTTGGAGGCCGTTAAGCGATCTCGCAGGTCACGCGTTAGCCGTTCAACCGGCTCCCGGAAACGCCAGCGATCTCAGTGAAAGAGATGTTCGTGGCATCAAAGCGAGCGATAGTTGATGAAATTAACGAACGAGCAATTGTATGATCTTCTGTCGCCCGCGCGCGGGCGGTGGAAAATATTTGTCGGTTGAGTTGGCAAGGAATTTCATCAAGAAGGAGGAAGAGCCGACAAGACTGCATGCACCTTGCGCGCGAGGGCGTCCGGTGTGAAGGGCTTTTGAAGAAAGTTTGTTCCTGGTTCCAGCACACCGTGGCGAACTATGGCATCATCGGTGTAGCCTGACATGTAAAGCACAGAGGTTTCCGGACGCATCGAAGATACATGCTCAACTAATTCGCGCCCGGTCATGCCGGGCATCACAACATCCGTGATTATCAGGTGGATAGATCCGTCGTACTGCTCGCAGAGTTGGAGCGCTTCGCCACCTTCATGCGCGCTCAACACCGTATAGCCTTGCAGCTCAAGAATATCTCTTACCAGCTCCCGAACCGCCTCCTCGTCCTCAACCAGCAGGACTGTTTGGGTCCCTTTAGGGAATTCGGGAGCGATGTCAGCGCTGTGCTCGACTTGGCCCTCAACCATCGGCAGATAGATCTTGAAGGTGGTGCCCTTTCCAACCTCACTGTAAACCCAAATGAAGCCGCCGCTCTGCTTGACCACTCCGTAGGCCATCGATAAACCCAGGCCTGTTCCCTTGCCGACCTCCTTAGTGGTAAAGAAAGGCTCGAAGATCTGCTTCTGTGTCTCCGCATCCATGCCCTCGCCTGTGTCAGAGAGCGCAACCATCACATACTGTCCTGGGCTGACGGGTATGTGATTGCGGGCGTAAGCTTCGTCGAGATAGACGTTGTCGGTCTCAATGGTTAGCTTGCCTCCCTTGGGCATGGCGTCGCGAGAGTTGACCGCCAAGTTAACTATGACCTGCGAGAGCTGGCCGGGATCCGCCTTTATGCTCCCCAAACCCGGATTGCGAATTGTTACCAGGTCGATGTCTTCGCCAATCAGACGCCTAAGTAACTTGTCAATCTCGGCAACGACATCATTGAGATTCAACACTTTCGGCTCGAGCACTTGTTTGCGGCTAAAGGCGAGCAGCTGCCGAGTTAGCGAGGCAGCTCGATCGGCAGCTTTCTTGATTTCTGTGACCTTGGGAGTAAGAAACTCGTCATCCTTAAAACGCATTAACACAATTTCGCTGTAGCCTGAAATGACCGTAGCAGGTTGTTGAAGTCATGGGCCACACCTCCCGCCAACTGACCCACTGCCTCCAGTTTTTGCGACTGCCGGAGTTGCTGTGCAAGTTGCTTGCGCTCGGTGACGTCGCGGGCAATCCCTTGCACTCCTACCGGCGCGTTGTCCCGGTATATTAGCCAGGAATTAACTTCCAGCGCTACGCGGCGACCGTCCTTGGCTATGATCTCAAGGTCATAGACGCTGAGAGGCTGCCCAACCGCCTTTGCGGCTGTCATTTCGCGAGCTTTCTCCAGATACTCCGGTGCTACGACGTCGGCGATATTCATCTTGAGGGACTCGTCTCTCGTATAACCCGTGGTCTCTGCGGCCGCCCTGTTCACTGAGAGATATCGTCCCTCCATGTCGTGAGTGTAGATAATGTCTTTGGCATTCTCCACCAGCTCGCGATACCGTTGTTCGCTTTGTCGGTCGCGTTCGAGGAGATCCAACACCTCCTCTTCCGCTCGCTTGCGCTCGCTAATGTCACGGACAAAAGCACCGAAGACTACCTCATTTGCCAAACGCGTTGCGGGAACGGTCAGTTCGACAGGAAATTCCTTTCCATCCCGGCGCAATGCCGTGATTTCGATCCGATTATTCAGCACCGGCCCTTCACCCGTTGAGAGGAAGTGCTTCAAGCCACGCTCGTGAGACTCGCGATATTGCGAGGGGATGATTGTGGTTGATAGTAATCTGCCAACAGCTTCTTCCCGGGACCACCCAAAACTTGTTTCAGCCTGCAGATTCCACCCGGTGATCCGGCCCTCGGCGTTCATCGTAATGACCGCATCGAGGGCACTATCGATAATCAACCGAGTCCGTTCCTCGCTTTCGCGCAAAGCGGCTTCAGCCTGTTTGCGGTCGGTGATGTCCTCGATGGTGCCTTCGTAGTAGATGATTTCGCCACTTTCCTCGCGAACACAGCGCACGTTCTCCCGCGTCCAAATCCTGCTCCCGTCCTTGCGGTAGATTTCACCCTCGTATGAGCGAACGACGTCGCAATCATTAAGTAACAGCTTGAACTTCTTGCGGCCTTCAGGATCAACGTAATAATGCCGTTCCAAGTCGATTCCGCTCGCCAACACTTCCGCGGGAGAGTCGTAGCCCAGCATGCGCGCCAGCGCTGGATTCACGGTGATGAAACGTCCCCCGGTCGTTGATTGAAAGATGCCTTCAATGGAGTTTTCAAAGATGCCGCGATACTTTTCCTCGGCGCGACGGAGCGCCTTTTCCAACTTCGTCCGATCAATCAGTCGCTTCACCTTCGCTAAGAAATGGGCCGGCTGGTAAGGGGCTTCGACGTAATCATCCGCCCCAGCCTCCAGACCACTAATAATACTCGCCGCGTCTTTGTGTATCCCACTTACCAGCAGGATCGGCGTTAGGCTTAATTCGGAGTCCACGCGAAGTAAGCCGCACAACTCAGTGCTACCGCCGCCGGGCATTAGCATCGCGATGATGATCAAAAGGGGACGCTCACGGCGCGCTGCCTCAAGTCCCGGGCGTCCTTGCGTAGCATTAACCACACGATATCCCGCTGAGCTGAGCAAAGAAGTGATTAATTCGATTTCTTCGGCTGAGTGGCTTACGACAAGGACCGGGGAGTGAGAGTCGGGTTGCATAACAAGTGTTCCGCGAGAGCAAGACTGCTATTGCTCTTACTGCTCTCGGCTGACGAAAGGGGCGTAAGTCGTAGCATGAGGTCACGGTTTCATCGTAATTATAACCTTTTTTTGATTGCTCTAAAAGACGCTTGAAAGGGAGGAGTCCTATTTGAGAAAAGACCGAATAGGCCTCTTCGTTGGGAATGAGCAGCTGAGAGCGCCAGATTTTGTCCAGCTGTAAGGCGACTGGTCACGGCGTTCGTATAGCGGACAGAGGAGCCGATCAGTCACCTGCCCCAGAACCTGAAACAAGTCAACTCAACGCTCCAGTCATGGTTGGATCCAACCATCGCCTGTGATATAGAACTTTACAAACCAAAACCGTAGCGACCGATGGGCAGGTTAAACACCGGGAGGGCAATACATGGCTCGGAAGAAATCCGCGACTCCCAAATCTCCCGCGGCATGGATCAAACGCCCCCGGCAAGCAGAGAAGGATTTGCCCATTAAAGAAGCGCGGGCGAAAGCGGTTCCCCAAAAATCTACTCCCAGGAAATCTACTCCCCAACGCGATCCCAAGTTTGCTGCCGTAGCAAAGCGCCTCAAAATCACCGAGCGCAAGCAGGCCCAGGAAGCGTTGCGCGAAAGCGAGGAACGCTATCGGACTTTGTTTGCTGCAGCGGCCATGGCCGTCTTCGTCTGCGACCGAAACGCGGTAATTCAACATTACAATACGCGCGCCGCTGAACTTTGGGGCAGAGAGCCGGCTTGCGGGGTTGAGCAACACTGCGGCTCGGCGAAGTTGTGGCTTCCAGACGGTACGCCGTTGCCGCACACTCAGAGTCCGATGGTGGAAGTGCTACGCACCGGCATCCCCGCGCTCAACGTGGAAGTGTTTATCGAGCGGCCCGACGGTTCGCGCCTGCCCGTGCTGGTCAATTTTGGCGCGCTGAAAGACGCGCGGGGAGAAATCACCGGCGCTATTACTACCTTCATAGACATCACCGAGCGCAAGCAGACGGAGGAAGCCTTGCGCGACGCCGGAGAACGTTTCCGTTTCATGGCAGAGTCAATGCCGCAAAAAATCTTCACCGCCCGGCCCAACGGCGAGGTGGATTATTTTAACCAGCAGTGGACGGAGTTCACGGGCCTTTCTTTCTTTCAGATTAAAGACTGGGGCTGGACGCAGTTCATTCATCCTGGTGACGTGAAGGAGAATGTTCGCGTCTGGCAGCATTCGATTGACACAGGCGAAGGTTTTCAGTTCGAGCACCGCTTCCGTCGCGCTGACGGAGAGTATCGCTGGCATCTCAGCCGGGCTCGAGCGATGCGCGATGCTGAAGGGAAAGTGATGATGTGGATCGGCTCGAACACGGACATCGATGACATGAAACGGGCCGAAGTAGAGAGGGAACGCTTACTCAAGAGTGAACATGAGGCGCGGCAGCAGGCAGAAAGAGCAAACCTCCTCAAAGACGAGTTCCTCGCTACCATCTCACACGAGTTGCGTACGCCGCTAAACGCCATATTGGGATGGGCGGACATGCTGGTTCGCCATAAGCTGGATGAAAAGACCTCTGCTCGGGCCGTAGAAACCATTGCGCGTAACGCCCGGGCGCAAAACCAGCTCATTTCCGATCTACTGGATGTCTCGCGCATCATCACTGGCCAGCTGCGTTTCGAGCAACGAGCGGTTGAGTTAGTCCCGGTAATCGAGGCGGCGACGGATACTGTGCGCCCGGCAGCGAAGGCCAAGGGCGTTGAGCTTCGGCTGATGCTCGATCGCGCCCCGGGACTGGTGTCGGGCGATGCCGTGCGTCTGCAGCAAATCATTTGGAATCTGCTCACCAATGCCGTCAAGTACACGTCCAGAGACGGGCATGTTGATGTGCGAATGAAATGCGACGACACCAGCATTGCCATCATCGTGAGGGACTCCGGCGAGGGAATCAGCCCAGAATTTCTGCCATATATCTTCGATCGATTCCGTCAGGCTGACGGCGCGACGACGCGCCAGCATGGCGGCCTCGGTTTAGGCTTGGCAATCGTGCGTCACTTGGTCGAGGCGCACGGCGGGACCGTCCGCGCCGCTAGTCAGGGAGTTGGGCAAGGAGCAACCTTCACGGTGACGTTTCCGTTGATTGCCGTGCGTAGAGACGAAAGCCATGCGGCGCGCTTTAACGGCAGCAGAAGCTCAGCGGACGATACGACGTCATCCTCACTCCTAGAAGGGCTGCGGGTGCTTGTGGTTGACGACGATCCGGACGTGAGAGATTTGGTTGCGATGGTGCTCCAGCAGAGTGGTGCCGAGGTCCAGAGTGGTCTCACAGCCCGCGAAGCGCTGGAAATATTAGATCAATGGAACCCTGACGTGCTGGTGTCCGACATCGGCATGCCCGGCGAGGACGGCTACGATCTAATTAGAAAAGTGCGAGCACGGGAGGCAGAACGTGGTGGATTAATCCCGGCGCTGGCCCTAACGGGATACGCCAGGCCGGAAGAGGCAGCACGCGCGCGCGCGGCGGGTTACGAGATGCATGTGCCCAAGCCGGTGGCGCCGAGTGAGCTGGTTGCTTCGGTGGCAAGCCTCGCTAAGTAAACCCGGTAGGTCTGAGATCGATCTGCAATCTGTCGTCCAAGAGTTTGAGCCTTTCTCATTCCAAAGTGGTCGGCGCGCCGGATTCCTTCCAGGCTTTCCAGCCCGGTCCATTGAAAAGACATTAGAGTAGCCCATCGCTTGCAACACCTCGGCGACAAGCGCAGAACGATAGCCACCACCGCAGTAAAGAATCAGTTCTGTAGCCTTATCCGGGATCCTCTCCTCGATGTCGCGTTCGATAATGCCCTTGCCGAGCTGGTCGGCGCCGGCGGCGTGGCTCGCGCGCCACTCGTTGTCCTAAATATGTCAAAGAGCTTATCACTCGGGTCGGCCTCAATCCGTTCTCTCGTTTGTTGTACCGTCCTTCGCGGATGCGGCTCTTGGCATGGTTGACTAGTCTTGGAAATCCTTCGGAATGCTTCATGAGGTAGTCCTTAAAGTGGCACTACCGGGGCAGTAGCCCTGGACCCCGTGCAACCAGCCGGGAGGTCTTTTTTTTGAGGCCGGGTTGAGAGTTCAACCTTTAGGTTGCGGCCTAGCGATGCAGACAAGCTAAAGCTTGAACTCTCAACTTCCGGCCTCCATCGAACCGTTACCGACCCAGACGCCGCAATTGGCCGTAGGACCGGCAAATGATTATAATGGCCGTCTTTCACTACAGCACCACAGAATGCCGTGATCACGGGTTAAGAGATGAGTGAAACCGGTCTGGTTCTTAATCAGTTATTATAATTAACTGTCATAATTAACTGTCTTGAAGAGGACTCCACAATTGGATAACGAACAGTTTGACGTATCGATAATTGGCAGCGGCCCGGGTGGCTACGTGGCGGCAATTCGCGCTGCTCAGTTAGGGCTGAAGGTGGCCATCGTCGAAAAGGACAAACGCCTGGGAGGCACCTGCACGCTGCGCGGATGCATTCCCACCAAGCAGCTCTTGATGTCAGCCCACGTTTACGAACAGATGCAACACGCGGCTGACTTTGGGGTTGAGGCGACCGGGATTCAGCTCGCCTTCGCAAACGTACAAAAGCGTAAAGACAAAGTCGTGATGAAGAATTCAAAGGGTATCGAATACCTGATGAAGAAAAATAAGATCACGGCTTTCATTGGCACAGGTAAGCTGTCGCTGCCCGGCAAGATCGAAGTTACCCAGGGCGAAGGCAAGAATAATACCGTCAACACCAAAAACATCATCATCGCCACCGGTTCTGTGGTGCGTCCGATTCCCGGATTCGACACCGACGGACAGCGCGTGGTTAACAGCGACCACATCCTGGAACTCAAAGAAGTCCCGAAGTCGCTGATTGTGATGGGGGCGGGCGCCGTGGGTGTAGAGTTCGCTTCGGTCTACTCGCGTTTCGGCGCAGAAACAACGATCGTTGAGTTGCTGCCTCGGCTAGTCCCGCTTGAAGATGAAGAAGTCTCAAAGGAGCTGGAGAAATCATTCCGCAAACGCGGCCTCAAGTCTCAAGTCGATACAAAGCTGGAGAAACTCGAGCGGAGCGACAAGGGTGTAGTAGTAACTGGAAAAACCTCGAAGGGTGAAGCGATCAAGCTGGAAGCGGAAATGCTGCTCGTCGCTGTGGGTCGAATGCCCTACACAGAGGGTTTGGGGCTCGAAGGAACTAAGATCAAGGTCGAGAAAGGCTTCATCCAGGTCGACGAGTTTCAACAGACCGGAGAGAAGGGTGTTTATGCGATTGGCGACGTGGTGCCCACACCGTTACTGGCCCACCTTGCGTCAAAAGAAGGCATCGTTGCCGCCGAGCACATCGCTGGCCATAAGGATGTAAGGCCGATTAATCTGAGACTTGTGCCCAACTGCACGTACTGCGATCCCGAAGTTGCTTCTGTTGGTCTCACTGAGGCGAAAGCGCGTGAGATGGGTTATGAAGTTAAGCTGGGCAAGTTTCCCTTCTCCGCTTCCGGAAAGGCGCGCATCCTCGGCGAGGAAGAAGGATTCGTTAAGATCGTTAGCGAGGCAAAGTATGACGAAATTTTAGGTATCCACATTATTGGCCCGCACGCTACCGAGTTGATTGCCGAAGCCTGCGTAGCGATGCAGCTTGAATCTACCGCCGAAGAACTCGGTCGCACAATGCACGCGCATCCCACAGTCTCAGAGGCGGTGATGGAAGCGGCTGAAGGTGTGCACGGGCTAACGGTGCATATCTAATAATCAACGGAATTGTTGTTAGCTTGAAGTATTCTCGTTTTTGCAAGCTTTGACGAACGATTCACTGAATTGCACGAACTAGCACGACGTCTTGTTAGTGTCACTCCGGGTAATTTTGTGGATCGGGTCTAACGTGGTTCGAAACCAAGTAAACAGGTGTAGCGATTATTGATGGACCAGGAGCAACCACAAACTAGTGAGCGCAGGCCAGGTAGCCGGGATCGACGGCGCCGTCGGCCTCGCCCGCCGCGCAGCGAGCCCCGCATTTTTACCAAGTACGCGCCGCACAAACCGCCGGACGGCAAACCATTGGGCTGCACCGGTGACACCACGCTCAAACCCGAACAGATGCTTGAGCTGTATCGTTATCTAAAACTCACGCGTCTGGTTGAGGAGCGGCTCGTCAATCTTTATCGCCAGACCAAAGTTGTGGGCGGGGTCTTTCGGTCTCTGGGCCAGGAGGCGACTGCCGTGGGCAGCGCCTATGCAATACAGCCGCGGGATTTCATTACACCTTTGATCCGGGATCTCGGCGCCGTCCTGGTAAAAGGCATTCGGCCTCGCGAGATATTCGCTCAGTACATGGCGAAGGCCTGGGGACCGTCGGCGGGCCACGATCTCAATATCCATTTCGGAGACATGGAGAAAGGGTTTATCGGACCTATCTCGCACTTAGGCGACATGATCCCCGTAATGACTGGGGTGCTGCTGGCAGCGCGCATGCGAAAGAAACCAACCGTGGCCCTCGCCTACATCGGTGACGGCGGCATGAGCACGGGCGCGTTTCATGAAGGATTAAACTTTGCCGCCGTTCAGCGCCTGCCGCTGATTGTCGTCGCCGAGTACAACCACTACGCGTACTCCACACCTACCAGCCTGCAAACCGCAGTCAAAGATCTGGCGGAGAAGGCCGCGGGTTATGGCATTCCCGCACACATCGTGGACGGCAATGATGTTATTGCCTGCTACGAAGTGACCAAGCGCGCGGCGGAATTCGCGCGCCGGGGCGGTGGCGCCGTTTTGATTGAAGCTAAAACATATCGCCGCAAGGGTCACGCCGAGCACGATGATCAGCGTTACGTGCCTTCGGGCGAAATTGAGTGGTGGGAGAAGCACAACGATCCCCTGGATCGCTACGAACGGTTTTTGACGGAAACAGGTGTCGCAGACAAATCAAAGCTGGAAGAAATCACCACGGATGTCGAGCGCGAGATTGAAGAAGACTGCGCCTGGGCTGAATCCTCACCTATGCCCGATCCGGAGCATGCCGCGTATAGAGTTTTCGACAACAGCATTGTGAAGCCGGCATTTCGGCCGCAGGTTCTGAAGAACTAACTATGCTTTTACCCACCGACAAGAAAAGTTCTGAAGAAATTCCTAAGGTTGTCTCACCCACCGGAGGATCGAAAATGGGGCTTGTTTATGCCGAAATCGAACTGGTAAGCACTGAGGATCTTATGCGCCATCGTCGTGGATCTTTGTCAGAAAACAAAATCAAGCGAATGCGGATAAGAGCAATGGTCGATAGTGGGGCTTACATGCTGGTCATCACGGATCACATTAGACAGCAACTCGATTTACCTCTGATACAGGAACAGGTATTTCGATTGGCTGACGACAGCGAGATTAGGGGTGAGGTAGTAGGACCGGTTGAAATACAGTTCGAAAACCGCTCGACTACCGTGAGAGCCGTGGTCCTGCCCGGCGCAGAAGAGCCGTTGCTTGGTTCAATTCCTCTGGAGGATCTTGACGTCGTGATCGATCCGAAACAACAGCGGCTAATCGTGAATCCCAAGAGCCCAGACATCGCCACGAAGTACCTGAAGTAATGAGCGAGTGAAGCTATCAATTAGGGCAAAGATTTGATGAAGAAGGTCCAATACAAAGCCAAACTTAAAACCAGGGGACAAAAATGAGCACACCAAAGAACGAACTAACAAACCAGTCGGTCGATGATCGCGGAACGAACGAAACGCAAGGTCGCGCCATCCTCAAACGACTGCGCGATAATGGATTTGATGGAAGCGATGAGAAACTGGCCATCGCCCTGGGACGGCCCATCGAAGAAATTCTGGGATGGATGGGTGGCGCCGAATCCGTGGACGATGACGTGGTCATGAAAGCGCGCGGCATCGCAAAGGAGCGAGGCATCGAGGTTGAGTGACCTCCGAACGAGTCGAGTTTGATCACAATGTCTACTGCAGTCAAAAAAGAGCACAAGTCAGCACGACCCGATCGGGGCGGAGTGGTGACCCTGGTGGAGGCCATCCGTCAGGGCATATGGGAAGAAATGGAATGCGACCCGACTGTCTTCGTTATCGGGGAGGATGTGGGCGCCTATGGTGGAGCTTTCAAAGTCACCGATGGGCTGATTGATGAGTTTGGTAACGGGCGGGTCATTGATACACCCATTTCGGAAGGCGCAATTGTTGGGGCTGCCTGTGGCGCGGCGCTCATGGGCATGCGGCCGGTTGCCGAATTCCAGTTCATCGATTTCATCTCAGCCGGGTTTGATTTGCTGACCAACTACGCTGCTAAGTGCCGCTATCGTTGGGGCGCTGGCATACCGGCTGTCTTTCGTGGTCCCTGCGGCTCGGGCTTGCGCACCGGCCCGTTCCACTCTCTCAATCCGGAATCGTTTTTTCTCAACACCGCCGGCCTCAAGATGGTTGAACCCTCCACCGCCTACGACGCGAAGGGCCTGATCAAAGCCGCTATCCGGGATCCTGATCCAGTGCTCTTCTTCGAACATAAGAAACTCTACCGGCTGCCACGTTTGCGTGAAGAGATTCCTGCGGACGACTACATCGTTGAGATTGGCAAAGCCCGCACGGTACGTGACGGCCGGGATCTTACGATCATAACGTTTGGGGCCATGGTGCTGACGGCGCTCGATGCTGCCGAAGAATTGGAAAAGGAAGGTCTCGACGTTGAGATCATCGATCTGCGCAGCCTCGCGCCCCTCGACAAAACGGCAATCGTGACGAGTGTTAAGAAAACCAGCCGGGCACTGGTGCTACACGAAGCTTCGCGCACAGGCGGGATTGGTGGCGAGATAGCGGCAATGATTGGCGAAGAGGCTTTCGAATGGCTGGATGCGCCGGTGTTGCGGCTCGCTTCGATCGATACTCCGGTGCCTTACTCCCCGCCGCTCGAGGACTACTACCTGCCGCAGACGAAAGACGTGGTGGACGCAGCGCGAAAACTGGCAGCTTTCTAAGGACAACTTTTACGAAAGGAGAATGACGATGCCGAAGTTTTTAATTGAACGAGAAATTCCGGGGGCCGGCAATTTGTCAGGATCAGAATTGCAAGCCATCTCCCAGACATCGTGCGGAGTTCTGCAGAAGATGGGCCCGCAGATTCAATGGCTGCAAAGCTACGTGACCGGTGACAAAATTTACTGCGTCTACATTGCACCGAACGAAGACATGATCAGAGAACACGCGACGCAGGGTGGGTTTCCGGCTAATCGAGTTTCTGAGATCAAGTCAGTTATCGATCCTACAACAGCGGAATGAAAGAGCGTGTAAATCGTGAATCATGTCTGGAATGCTGACGCGGTCACTCGACCACCATTACGATTCACGATTTACGATTTTGGGGAGCCATTATGAGTACAGAAGTAGTAATGCCGCAGATGGGAGAGTCCATCGCGGAAGGAACGATCACAAAGTGGTTGAAGAAGGTTGGGGAGCGGGTCGAGCGCGATGAGCCGCTGTTTGAGATCTCGACCGACAAGGTCGACGCGGAAATTCCCTCGCCCGCTGCGGGGACGTTAACCGAAGTTAGATACAAAGAAGGCGATACGGTCGAGGTGAATACCGTGGTCGCCCTGCTTGATGGTAGTGGGACAGGAGCGACGGAAGCACCCTCGCCTGCATCAGTCACGGAACCACAGAAGAGTGAAGCGACTCCCGCACCTCTGATGCCAGCAGCGCCGCCTCCTCCGCCAACTCAGATGACAGCCGCGGACCCAGTCAAGGCTGAGGCGGTAACATCGGAAGCACAACAGACGCCTGCCCAAACTGCAACTGCGGCAGATACCTCCGCCGTCAAAGCTAGACCGACCCCTGCACCGCCCGCAGGAAATGGCAGCAGCACGGCAACCGCGGAAGAGCTACGCAAAACCAAATCGAGTCCCCTGGTCCGAAAGATTGCTCAGGAACACGGTGTCGATATCGCAAATCTCGATGGTACCGGATTAAGCGGTCGGGTCACCAAAAACGACATCCTGAGCTTCATTGAGTCTGGAGCGCCTGCCGGTGCTGCGCAGGCAAAGGCTGTCGCCCCAGCTCCTACCGCACTTACGACCGAGCTTGCGCCTTCCCCGGCCACCAAACCAGCCGAAGGAGACCGGGTCGAGTCAATGACTCTGATGCGCAAAAAGATTGCCGAACACATGGTGCAATCCCGGCGCACATCCGCTCATGTCACGACTGTGTACGAAATCGACATGACAGCTGTCGCCAGGCTTCGCGATCAGCACAAGGACTCGTTTTTGGACAGTACGGGTACCAAGCTCACATTTATGCCGTTCATCTTCCAGGCAGTGAACAAAGCACTGCGCAAATTTCCCGTTTTCAACGCCCAAGTTAGCGCCGATCAAATCATCTACAAGCGCGATATCAATTTGGGGATGGCAGTCGCCCTTGATTGGGGGTTGATCGTACCCGTGATTAAGCGGGCTGACGATCTTTCGATCTCTGGCCTGGCTCGGGCAGCCAACGATCTGGCCGAGCGCGCTCGTACGAAACAACTAAAACCGGATGAAGTGGCTGGCGGCACTTTTACGATCACCAATCCAGGAGTCTTTGGTGGACTGTTTGGCACTCCAATCATCAATCAGCCCCAACTGGCAATTTTGGGTGTGGGAAAGATCGAAAAGCGGGCCAAGATAATAACTTCTCCTGACGGTGACGATCATATTGCCATTCGGTGGATGGCGTATTTCGCGCTCAGCTTTGATCACCGCGTGATAGATGGTGCGGACGCGGAGCGTTTTCTTGCGTACGTCAAAGAAGTGCTGGAATCTGCTGAGTTCGCACTCTAGGCCCGGCAACTCGGCACGATCCGAATGCGCGGTGGAACCCTCATCGCAGCCAACAGTGTTGGCTCGCCATGGGTCTTCATCGTAAAAAGGGCGGCGGTTATTGCGATCAGGTGGCAATTAGATGAAGAATCTTAGGAGTCTCGCCTAACGTCTTGACTTAACCACACCTTAAGATTAGAAATGGGTGACAAGCTTGAACGCAGATAACGGACTGCAAAGTTTCGTCGTCGAAATTTGACGATTCCGCCCCTTGTAAATAGTTGTGGGCTCACCCACTTTGGAAATGAAGGAGACTTGTTTTATGACAATCCCGAAGTTAAGAATGTTTTCCTCGCTTGCGTTGGTGCTGGGCCTCTTGATTTTCTCGGCCCCTGTCGCGCTATCGCAAGAAAAGACCGCCACGGTCGGTTCCCGCACGGTGGTCAGTGGCGAGAAAATGAAGGTCAAAGGCGTGGTCACGAGACGCGACTCGGACACATTTACAGTTCGCGACAACAATGGCGTAGATACCGTCGTGCGTCTGGAGGACAGAACCAGCGTCAAAGCAAAAGGTGGATTTTTACGCAGCGGCGCGAACTATGCCCAAACGCAGATTCTTCGCGGTTTGAACTTGGAAATTGAGGGACGCGGCAATGCGACCGGCGAGTTGGTGGCCGATAAAGTCAGATTCAATGAATCAGATTTAAGAGTCGCACGCGCGGTTGAATCTCGCGCGGCTCCGCTCGAGGATCGTGCCAGCACCACCGAATCGAAGCTCAGCCAGGTTGAGCAGAATGCCCAGCGTCTTTCAGGCCAGCTTGACGAACTCGCGGCTGTTGCCAATACAGCCAAGGGTGGCGCCCGGGCCGCACAGGAAACGGCTGATTCAGCTGTGGCCGGCGTAAACGCTACCAACGATCGCATCTCGGCGCTTGATGACTACGAGCCGCAGACCGCGATGGCAGTCAATTTCAAGTCCGGCAGTAGCCTTCTTTCGAAGGATTCGAAGGCACAGCTTGATGAGATGGCCACCAAAGCCCTGAACTCTAAAGGCTACGTAATTGAGGTCTCAGGGTTTGCGGATACAACCGGCAGCGTTGCCCGCAATCGCATCTTGAGCCAACGCCGCGCTGATACAGTGATTCGCTACCTGGTCGAGAATCACAGCATTCCGCTGCGCCGGATCGTAACTCCTTTTGGTTACGGAGAATCGAATCCGGTAGCTGAAAATAATTCCCGCGACGGACGCGCGCAGAATCGACGTGTGGAAGTGAAGCTGTTGGTGAATAAGGGCCTGCTTCAGGCAGCGCCTGCAATGACCCGCAGTTCGGGCAATTAGATAGAGTGGACCCATGAGATGCACCCTTCATCTCCGGTCCGGGTTTTAATAGCCATGGCTCATGCCGCCAGAGTAAATTGAGGAACATGTTTGCCCAGCAACGGCGGCATGAGACAATGGCTTGATGAAGATTCACGGAAGTTGGGGAAAACATTTGGCGCCAGTACTGCTTGTGGCAGTGCTGGCTCTTTTTTTCTGTGCCAGTTTAGCCTCCAGTCAAACGCTACAGGATCTGCCACCACCGCCACCACCGCCGAAGCCCAAGCCGACCCCCACGCCTAAACCTCCGCCGGCTCCAAAGGATGAAGACTTTGAGGTCATCCGCACGACTTCAAACCTGATAATGGTTCCGGTCTCTGTTGTGGATGCGAAAGGGGAGGCAGTCCTTGGGTTACCGGTTTCCAATTTCCGTCTTGAAGAACAAGGGCGGGAGCAGCAGATTACCGAGCTCGGCAACCCCGATCAAGTGCCTCTGGACATCGTTCTCTTGTTTGATATTTCCAGCAGTGTGAGCCAGAAGGGCTTCTTCGCATTTCAACAGAAAGCAGCCGCGAGTTTCTTGAGACAAGTAATGAAGCCTTCGGACAGGGCCGCAGTTTTTACGATTGCTGCGGAACCGCTCCTGGTCGCGCCTTTCGCGCCCGCGGAAGTTGCCGCGGCGAAGTTGCAGACAATTCCGGCGGCCACGTCTCCAGTACCTACGGCTTTTTACGACACTGTCGCGGCCGCAGCAAAATACCTGGTTGAACAGTCAGCCGAGCGGCATCGCCGCGTGATTGTGGTCATCTCGGATGGTGACGACAACTTCAGCAATTCGGTTAGAGAGATGACCATAGCTGAAGTGCGTGCCGGTCAACGCGGGAATAGCACTCCCGCGGCGGCAAAAAGAGGTTTCGATGCGAGGCGCGAACGCGCTGTGCTCGACGTGCAGAAAGCCGTGCAGCAGGCCGACGCCGCCTTCTACTCCGTTAATCCCGGAGGCAAGTCTGTCCACCTCAATCTAATTAGCACGCGCTCACAAAACGCGATGCGCTCGATTGCCGAGTCGACCGGCGGTACTGCCTTTATACCGGACTCTGAGATGGATCTTGAACGAGTGTTCAGTGAGGTCGCGGCCGAACTGCGCGGCCAGTATCTCTTGCAGTATTACTCAAACTCTCAAACGCCCGCCGGACAGTTCCGCAGCATCAAAGTCGCAGTGCCCACTCACCCGGAGTTCCGTGTCCGCGCCAGGCAAGGTTATTATCCACGTCAGAACCGCGAGCGGTAGCGACCGGGACTTACCTCAAGACTGCTCCCGGTCTTATGACGCCAAAATCTAGTCGAAATCTGGTTGATTCAGGACCGGTTACGGAGCCCCTTGCTCGATACCACGAGCAGATAATGAGATGAAACTTGCCAATCGTGAAAATAAGGGCTTTTTGGACAAGTTTCTAAGACTGTGTAAAAGCTTCCATGTGCTAAGAGTTACGCTGAGTGATTTGATTCATTTCTGCGTTAGTCATACCACGCGCTCAACAGTGAGCTAGCGCATTTCCAGTAGCACATCAGTGAGCCTGTTCACGACGTCGAGCAAACTTCGTCCAGCGCGATCGAATTGATTGGCTGCTGCCTGCTCCTCGGCAGTGGCGGCGCCTGACGCCACTCCCGCGAGTTTGATGTAATAGCGTTGCAGTTCTGGGGTGATGCGGAAGTGGATCTCTAAGGCGTCCAAACTCTCGCGGACGCTTTGAATACTCTTCCTTACCGTATCCTTGTTTCTCGTTGCCTGCTCCACGATGGCGGGAGAGGCCTCGTTGCGTCGGGCGGCATCGTCAACCGCTTCGATTCCCTTGGCAACTCCACCCAACAGGTAGAGAAAGCGAGTCAGGTTCTTGATCTGGTCCCCTACGCGAGCTGCGCCCGCCTGCTGAGCATCAGGAGCTTTGGTAGTCCTGGTTACGCGAGGGGGTCTGGTACTTCGTTTTCTGGTCTGAGAGAACGCGGTTGCGGGGGAGATGATGATGGTGGCAATCAACAGAGCTGTTATGCGTTTCAAAATAGTTTCTCCTGGCCCAGGGGCTCGGGTATATGTCTTGGCGGAGCAAAGCTATGCTCCGCGTGGCCGGCCAGTCAAGTCCAGGCGAGTGGGCAATCAACCGCCTGCGGAGCAGGCGGCAGCATTTAAAGCCGGGATGAGCGGAGCGGAATCCCGTGGCCCGAATCACGTCCTGGATGTTTTATGAGGTTGCGACAAGAAATGTAGGCTACAGATGAACACGGATAAGCACGGATCAGAAAGAACTGACAGAAAAGCATCTGAAGAGGCTCAACAGTAGTAACAGCTTCACCTGGTTCCAGTTCATGCCCGTATTTATCGATGTTCACCTTTGGCAGACTTCTTTATTGCAGGTAGTTTAGAATGACTCCGCAGGCTATGAAAGTGAGAGACTTACTGGTTCAGCGCTTCGGCTGCGTGGATTACGAAGCAGCCTTAGCGCTGCAGAAAGAAACAGAACGCGCGGTGCAGACCGGCAAACAACCCGACACGTTGTTACTGCTCGAACATCCTCACACACTCACTATTGGGAGACGCGGGAGCAACGCCGGGATCCTGATGCCACCGGAATCTTTGGCGGCCCGCGGTGTTAGGGTGTTTGAGACCAATCGGGGTGGGAAGATTACCTATCACGGACTGGGTCAGATTGTAGGCTACCCAATCATAAACCTCAGCCCCGAGCGCGAAGATGTACATCGTTACGTACGCGATCTCGAAGAAGTCCTGATCCGCACCATGGCCGGCTTTGACATCAACGCTTTTCCGATCAAAGGGTTGACTGGCGTGCACACTCAGCGCGGGAAGGTTGCGGCCATCGGAGTACACATTGCCCGCTGGGTCACGACGCACGGCTTCGCTCTCAATGTGAATACCGACCTAAGTTTCTTCGACCTGATCATCGCCTGTGAAGGCGAGACGGTTACTTCGATGCAGGAGCTGCTGGGCCATGAGGTGGAGATGAAGGCCGTTGAAAATTCCATTATAAAGAACTTCGTCGATGTGTTTGAGATGTAAACTGCACGCATGCTATCAATTGGATTAATCAAAGAAGCTAGCGAACGGCTCCGCCCCCGGATCCACCGCACACCCGTAATAACGTCGCGCTCGTTCGATGAAGTGTCGCGCAGACAGGTCTTCTTCAAATGCGAGAATTTCCAACGCGCGGGAGCGTTCAAGATCCGCGGGGCCACCAACAAGATCCTTTCCCTAACTGAGGAAGAAAAACGGCGCGGCGTGGTGGCTTTTTCATCGGGAAATCACGCCCAAGCTGTAGCGCTGGCCGCGGGCGAAGCGGGCGTACGCGCGGTGGTTGCCATGCCTGACGACGCTCCCAAGTCAAAGGTCGCGGCCACTCGCGCTTACGGTGCCGAGATCGTGTTCTACGATCGCCACGGCGAGGACCGCGAAGCTGTGGCGCACGCGATTGCCGAACGGGAGAATCTGGTGATGGTTCCACCCTACGACGATTACCTGGTGATGGCCGGCCAGGGTACAAGCGCTCTCGAACTGTTGGAAGACGTGCCGGATCTGGATTGCATTCTGGCTCCCTGCAGCGGCGGCGGCCTTTTTGCAGGAGTGAGTACGGCAGCGAAAGGGATCAAGCCTGAGATTCGATGCTTCGCGGTTGAGCCGGAAACCGGTGACGACACTCGGCAGTCGTTTATAAAAGGAGAGCGAGTTTCAATTGCGCCCCCGCCCACAATCGCTGATGGGCTGCGTGTCCAGTCTCCCGGCGCTTTGACCTTCCCCATCGTCCAACAAAATGCCGAGAATGTCTTGACAGTGTCTGATGTGGAGATTGTGGCAACGATAAAGTTCATGCTCTTCCGCATGAAGACCCTTGTTGAACCATCAGGCGCGGCGGCAGCGGCAGCGGTGTTGCATGGTAAATTGCCTTCAGAGGATAAACGCGTGGGTGTGATTGTCTCGGGCGGCAATATCGATCCGGATACTCTGGTCCGGCTTCTGGAGTGATCAAGGATTGAGAGCCTGCGAAGCGTGGTGACTACTCACGCAGCCAACCAGACGGAGCGCAAGAACCTGATAGACAAGTGCCTAATTGGTAGCACGATGCTAGAATGAATTGTTCTTGTAAAGGCATTAATCGAGGTAATTCCTCTTGGCCCGCGAACTAAACGTTATTAGCAATACTCGCAGACCGCGCCAGCCTAAGCCTGACTGGCTCCGCATTCGCTTGGGCGATCCAACCAACCAGAACAATGTCTTGAAGCTGATCGAAGGTTTGAATCTCCACACTGTCTGCCAGGAAGCGCGTTGCCCGAACATCTTTGAATGCTGGTCGGACCGCACCGCGACATTCATGCTCGGCGGTGACATCTGCACGCGCCATTGCGGCTTTTGTGCCGTGGGTAAAGGTCAGCCCGGCTCGCTCGATAGCGAGGAACCCCATCACGTGGCGGAAGCGGTACGACACCTGAATCTCGCCCACACTGTGATCACTTCAGTGAATCGAGACGATCTGCCTGACGGTGGTGCTGCCCATTGGGCGGAGACAATTCGCCAGGTGCGGATGCTTAACCCCGACTGCAAGGTCGAGGTATTGATTCCCGATTTCAACGGCGACGAAGCTGCGCTCAACACCGTACTCGATGCCCAGCCCGACGTGCTCAATCACAACACGGAAACCATCGCGCGTCTTTATAGACGCGTGCGACCGGACGCCGACTACCAACAGTCGCTCACGCTGCTGCAGCGCGCAGGCGAACGACGTGATCGTGAAGGGCGCGGTATGCTCACAAAGAGCGGCATCATGGTTGGACTAGGCGAGCAGTTTGATGAGGTAGTTGAGCTGATGAGGGATCTGCGCTCGGTCTCCTGTGACATCATGACGATTGGACAGTATCTACAGCCGTACGAAAAGCGCCTGCCGGTTGAGCGTTATGTAACTCCTCAAGAGTTTGATCGCTGGCGCGACGTCGGCATGGAGATGGGATTCCATCACGTCCAATCAAGTCCGCTCACGCGTTCCTCATATCACGCACGAGAACAAGCTAATGGGCCGCAGATTTACACGGATACACGCGGATAACCATTAAGGCTCCAGACGTACCTGGATTCTCTTCGTTCTCATTAGCCGCGTTTCTCCGGTTACATCCGCGGCAACTTTTCAGTATGAAAGCTGTCATCTTCAATCAACACGGTGGGCCGGAGGTGCTTCAATACGCTAATGTACCCGATCCGACGATCAAGGCAAATGAAGTCCTGGTGCAAGTTCGCGCCTGTGCGCTGAATCACCTGGATGTTTGGGTGCGCGGCGGTTTGCCTGGAATCGAGATCGCCTTACCGCACATCCTCGGCAACGACGTAGCGGGTGTAGTGCGCGAAGTGGGTGAGTTAGCTACCTGGGTTCGACCGGGCGACGAAGTAGTGTTGCAGCCGGGAGTTTCTTGTGGCCACTGCCTTGAGTGCTTAAGCGGACGAGATAATCTTTGTCGCGAGTATTCAGTTCTCGGCCAGAGTCGCGCCGGGGGTTACGCCGAACTGGTTGTCGCGCCGGCGATCAATGTAATTCCCAAGCCTAAGCATCTGAGCTGGGAAGAAGCGGCCGCGCTCCCTTTGGTTACCCTGACCGCGTGGCACATGTTGGTGACGAGGGCTAACTTGCAGCCGGGCGAGGATGTACTTGTTCATGCGGCCGGAAGCGGCGTGGGTTCAGTGGGCATTCAAATTGCCAAGTTGCGTGGTGCGCGCGTGATTGCTACTGCCGGGTCTGATGACAAACTGGCAAAGGCAAAACAGCTCGGGGCCGATGAAACGCTCAACTACACCACAGAAGATTGGCCCAAAGAGGTTAAACGATTGACCGGCCGCAAGGGCGTGGATGTCGTTTTTGAACACACTGGCGCCCACACCTGGCCCGGCTCGATTACTTCGCTCAAGAATAACGGCCGGTTAGTGACCTGCGGCGCGACCAGCGGCTTCGACGGCAAAACTGATATTCGCCAGATCTTCTACCGCCATCTGACGATTCTCGGTTCGTTCATGGGTTCAAAGGCGGAGCTGGTAGAGGCGATGAAGTTCGTCGAGAGCGGGGCGATTCGCGCAGTGGTGGATCAAACCCTGCCGCTGTCAAAAGCCAGACGCGCTCACGAGTTAATGGAAGACCGAGCTCAGTTTGGAAAGCTGGTCCTGGTACCCTGAATCGTAAATCATAAATCGTGGTGAATATTTATCTACAAACGGTGGCTGAGTAGCAACTCACGCCTCTTATTGTTCTGACGATTTACGATTTACGATCACGATTTCCCACCTCATTTCCCGGTGTAGTCCTCAGCCACAAAACGCTGCCGGAGTTGTGGCAAGTTACCTTGCGCGAGATCGAAGTTGGTTCCGGCAATCACTCTTTTACCCTCGTCGGTGGTTACCCAGTCAACAACCTGTGGCGCATTGGCGCGCAGGTAAGCTGCATCGTCCTTGTCGAGAGGCTTGCCGTCCTGCCTCGAAAAAATCCAAACATGGGCGAACTGACCGTTGCGAATGTACTGGAGGTCACGCTCGAAAGCTGTACGCGGTGCTGGGGAGGTCGACGGCTGCGTGGTGGCGGAATCGCCCGCAGGGTTGTTCGTGCCGCTTTGGGTGCACGCCGCTAACACTGCCCCCACAATCAGTACAACTAAAGCGAGCAGCGGAGGTTTTGAAATTTGACTAGACATGTTCGGTACTGGTCACCCCAACCTTTCTAATCGCTCTGGGAAATCAAGGCTGCTCATTCTGCGGGAGTTCCTCATCCGCCAACGGTTCCTGGTCGTCATTAATCACGCCGGACTCCGGCAGTTCCGGAGGCGGCTCACCCTTTTGTTCACGGATGCGCAGAATGGTGCACTCCGTATCCTCATAAACGATATCAAACCAGCCGCTCTCAATCGCATTGTTGAAAAACTTGTCGTGGGCATTGTCGGTGAAAACGAAACGGGCGCCAAACCGATCGCGAATGAGCGGGCCCGGATCTTCCTCATCGCCCAGGGTGATCCGATCATAGAGCTTTGACAACGCCGGATCTCTGTCGAAAAGGTAAGTCGGATCGAGACCCGATACGTAGTTGTGACTTGGGTCGTAGTAAAAGAGGCGGGGGAAGTCGTCCCAATCGGTGTTGAATACTAGCTGAGCCGGGGTGACGTTCGCGCCCATCCACGCAGCCCCGGCCCGGTAGTAGTCGTGAGATTCGCTTGATCTAATATCTGCCATCGTAACCCGCAAATTGAAGAATAAGACTACCCCCAAAACTACGGCAATCACGGCAGCGCCGATCGTTCGCGCGAGCTCCCTGCGATCTTCGGCAATCGGTTGTGGCCCAGTTACGTCCCGATCGAGAAAAGGTTGCAACTCCTCGACAACGTCTTTCGGCAATCCGGTCAACATCGAACGCACACCCACCAGCCAGGGCTGTAGGGCGAAAGCAGAAAACATCACCGCGAAAGGTGGCCAATACTCGGCTATGCGCTTCCAACGAGCCGTCATAATCATCAGTGCGGTGGAGAAGATTAAAAAGAAGAGCGGGTGCTCGGCCCGCTTTCGATCCGAGTGGTCAAAGGCGATGTACCCTACGACCATAGCAACACAGGCCACCACCGAATTTCCAATGAATTCCCAGGAATTGTAGGGAGACCATTCCTGCCCAACCTTCGTGGAAAAGTCCGATAGAACCAATTTCATTTTCAAGTGCTGATAGAAGAGGTTCAGGTTTTTCGGGAAGTAAGGATTGATAATAAATCCCGCCGCTGTGCCTGCCAGCACCGACACGATTGGTCGCCACTCGAAGCGACGTTCCGTCCAACCGATGACCGCTACCCAGATGAGCACGGCCAGTATCAGCAGCACAAACATGTCGTAGGTAAGTGTGAAGATAAAAGCGAGCGGAGCAAGCAACCAATACCTTCTTTTGAAGAGCAGATAAATTCCGCCAATGAGATAGACGATTGCAAAGGGCGGAGCCTTGGCCATGTTTAGCCGGTATAAAAACGGAGAAGAGCAAGCAAGCAGTGCGACCAGCCAAACCAGAACGTAGCGAATTCGGTGGTGTACCAGCAGCCAGTAACAGGAAAGAACGGCAACACTTGCGAAAATAACTGAAGCGATCTTCGCGCCCAGTCGCCCGTTACCAAACGTGAACGGGATCTGGAAGATGTGGAAGAGAAAATGATGATCGACGTAATCGCGGGGATTGAGCGTCGTCAGCGGCAACCAGGTGAAAATCGGGGGGAAGCTTCGATTGCGCAACCCTTCCCACAGCAACCGGCTCCACTTAACATGGTAATAACCATCGAAATCGCCACAGCAAATCGCATCGGTGGAGAATTGGAGTCTCCAGAATATCAGCACGATAATGATCGCCGCCGCGCCCAACTGGACGCCGCGCGTGGCAGTCTCGGATTTCAGCGCGCTGGAAAGCTTTGGCGAGATCTTCATCTATTGCCTTCTCGACACGCGCCACCAAATCTCAGAGATGTTCAATAAGATCAAGAAAAGCCCGCGGCTCGATTGGTTTAGTCAGGTGGGCATTAAAGCCGGCTTCCAGGGAACGCCTGCAGTCGTCAGATATGGAGAACCCGGTTACGGCAACCATAGGAACTCTTTCGTAACCGGGAAGGGCGCGCAGAGCTCTGGCCAAATCGTATCCGTTCATTCCCGGCATACAAATATCAGAAATGATTACGTCAAACTTGTTCTGGCGCGCGGCGTCAATTGCAGCAAAGCCAGAATCAGCAGTGACCACTTCGTAACCTCCGTAAGTGAGCAACACCGAGAGCATTTCCCTGACATCCGCCACGTCATCCACCACCAGGGCATGACGCCTACGTTCGAGATTATTCGTGGACTGGTGCTCGAAAACGGGGTCTCGGGGTAATCCGTTGGCCTGAGCCAACAAATGCTGACTCGGGAAATTAAAGAGAATCGACTGATTGGAAACAAGGGAGACGTAGTTACCCTGCATGATTAGACCTCTCCGGCAATCTGTTATCGAGATAAGTGTTTTAGGAAACCCGCATAATTTAGCCGAAGTCACTGATTCGTGTCCACGCTTTACCCGGGCCCAGGCAGGCCCGCAACAGAATCTTGACATTGAGCCCCTAGAGTCTAGTTCATGTACCCGGCGGGCAATCTATTTATCCCAGCACCACACGGACGAATTGAAGCTATTTTGAAAGAGCCTCAAAGAGATCCCGCGATTGGGGTTGCCCTCGTACTGCATCCGCATCCGCTAGGCGGCGGCACCATGCACAATAAGGTAGTGTTTCGCGCGGCCAGCGCTTTGAATGAGGCTGGACTGATCACCCTGCGAATAAATTTTCGGGGGGTGGGCCAGAGCACCGGCGAGCACGATGAGGGGCGCGGCGAACGCGAAGACGTGAGGGCGGGTTTGGACTATCTTGAAGAAAACTATCCTGACTTCGATGTGACGCTTTGTGGGTTTTCCTTCGGCGCTCGAGTTGGACTGGAGGTCGGCATCTTGGACGAGCGCGTTGTTAATCTGATTAGCATCGGGACGCCTGTGGACAAATACGATTTCAGTTTCCTGGAAGCCTGTCGTAAATCGATCCTATTCGTGCACGGCGACAGAGACGAGTTTGGTGAGGTCGCGAAACTCGAGGAGATTGTAGCCAAGCTCGTGGCGAACACTCAAGTTCAGTTTTCAGTGATTAATGGCGCAGACCATTTCTTCGACGGCCATCTGGATGAATTGAAACGCGTGATAAAAGAGTGGGTGATCAAACAACTAAACCGGAGCGCTGAGTCACCATCGCCGTTAGCCTAATCCATCAATTCAGTAGTTGAGTGCGGACGATAGCAGCGACTGATACAGGCATTAGACTTTTTTGGAGTGTGCGGTCACAAGCACTGACCCAATCCCAAAAGGTTGATCCAAGCCCCGCTAACTTGCAGGTCAGGAAGGCGGACCCTGTCCCCGCTCTTACGACGAAAACAAGAATCGTCGAAGGCAATGAAAGAGATGGGCTGGTAAAACTCGGAAGCGGAGATGAAGATATGGGAGTTTGCTGAATGGCTTTCAACTTGAGGCGGGGACAGGGTCCGCTTTCCGTACCTGCAAATTACCCCCGTCCTTTCTGGATTTCACACAGCCTTTACCGCTCCCGGTACTTGTAAGAAGGCTCTGACGTTCGAGCTACCGGCTTAGTGTTAAGCGGTTCCCTTTGTTAGCCCCCAATTTACTATTTACGTTTCAGTCATCTCAGCCATACGATACCCCTATGAGTTCATATACGGATCCGGCAATACGCATCACGCTTCTACCGCGCGATACCAATTCGCAAGGCACAGTCTTTGGCGGAATCATTCTGAGTTATATCGACATGGCGGGAGCGATAGAGGCGCACCGCCGCACCAGGATGGAACGATTCGTGACGGTAGCTATGCGCGAGGTCATCTTTCACAAACCAGTCTTCGTCGGGGATCTGGCGAGTTTCTATGCCGAGACAGTGCGCATTGGAAACACTTCGATTACAGTCCGCGTCATCGTCGAAGCGGAGAGAGTGGGAGTAAGCAGCGAGCGCGTACGAGTAACTGAGGCTGAAGTCGTCTACGTGGCTGTCGATGCCAACCGCCAGAAGATAAAGATCAACCAACCATAGGCTGTAGGGGGCACCGCTACACTCCGCGACGCGGATGCAGCTCGAAGATGCGCACATTTGGGTAATGAGGGACCAGGGGCCGTGACAATATCGGCTATCCCGTCTCCGGTTAGATCCCCGGTCGGTGCCCGTACTCCGCCGGTGAAATTGCCCGCTCCTCCAAACGGAGCTGGTAATCAGGTTGTCTGGTGAGGTCAATATACATTTCACTCCTAACGGCTGAGGGTTGGCGGTGCAGTTGATTCAGTTTTTCACTGTGTTAGGACTGAATAGCGCGCCCCCTAAAACCCTTCTTTGGCCCGACAGCTTCGAGCGGCATTGTGACGATTAGTGCGGGCGACAAAGTCTTGACCTCCAACCCAGAGCGGCCATTACTCTCCCGCAACGCCTTTCAGTTCAGCAATGCCTGCATGCGTCTCAACGCCGTGGCGGCTTCCGTAAACCCAGGTTGCTGTTCCAACGCCAGTGTGTAGTGACGAGCGGCGTCCAGATATTTCCGGCGCGTCTCGTAAACGCGACCCAGGTTGAAGTGAGGAAACGCATAAGAATCGTAACGCGGAGCAAACAGAGCGCGTTTGAACCAGCGAACACAGCCGTAGGAATCCCCCTTGGCTAGAAGGTAACTCCCGATGTCGTTGTAAGGGTTGCCGAGCGTCTCGTCGACACGGATTGCTTCGAGACATGCCGCGATGGCCTCATCGTAGCGATTCTGAAAACTGTAGACCCAGCCCAGAAAGGTGTGCGCCTCTGCAGTCGGGTAGGTCTGGATCGAACGCTGGTAGAGCTCGATTGCCGACTCGTAGTCTTGGGCCAACTGTGCCTGGTAAGCTTCCTGAAAAAGCTGCCTGGCCTCGTACTTAGCTGCTGGTGAAACGTCGTCCTCGTACATAGCTGCCCCGTCATTTCGTTTCGACGCAGTCCGACTCTTGACCGGCCGCATTATCCAGACGTTTGATGCGCCCGTCAGTCTTCGGTGCGATTGACCTCGCAGCCACGACCGCTCGCCGCAGGATGTCAAAATCGCTTTGAGCCGGCTCCGGCAAGATCAAAAGCCGCGCTCCCTTGAGCATCGCGTAACCGTCTCCGCCATCAATTGCCAGGAAAGTTGTGGTTGCCAGCGTGTAGTTCCTATTGTCGTCGAGAGGTTGTCCATTAACGATAACTTCGTCAACTCGAGATCCCGGCGGGCGGCTGGCGTCGAACGTAAAACGAAGCCCCGCCACCTGTGGGAATCGCCCGGGCTCCCCGTCTTCCGCGCTCCGGCTTACGCCATGTTCGAGCGCGGCCCGCAGCGTAGCACCGATCAACTGCAATTTTTACTACCTTCTTCTTGAAGGGAGAATCGAAAGCAAGTCTCTTTTCGTCAGCGCGCCCATGTCTGCACGGATCGAGCCGTCATTCATCAGAGCGACATCTGCGCCGGTCGCCCTGCGAAATGCCTCAGCCACAATATTTCCCACATTCGTTTCGCGTGTGCAATTCTCCGCGCTGCGCACATCCAGCGCCACCCTTGAGCGGCCCACCGTCTGGGAGAGTTCCTTTAAGAGTCGTTCATACTTCCGGTAAATCGCCGCAAACTCTGGATCCTCCTTTGTTTCGCTGGTTACCGGAATCATTTCCCAATCGATGCTTTCCAATTCACCGCTGGTCTTTGAAATGTTCAAGTCTATTCTTCCTAACTCACGAGCTTCTGCCGTCACTTGAAGATTGGGGCACCGCCTGAGGCCGACTGCAGCAAAGTATATTCGTGGCCTCCGATGATTACGTCGACATCCGAGCAACGTGCTACCTCCTTGTCCTCCCTCATCGACAGGTGGGTCAAAGCCACCACAACTTTGGCGCCACGTGCGCGAATATCGGAAACGATTTTCTTTGCTGTTTCGCAGAGGTTGAGGAAGTCAACATCCGGACCAGGCCGCGATGTAGTCCTCGTCTCGGGCAGTACCAATCCTAAGATCCCAATTTTAACGCCACCAAATTCGCGGATTACGAATGACTCAGCACCACCGAATGGTTTGCCTGTTTTCTTGTCGATAACGTTGGCGGCAATCCAGGAAAAGCGCGACTCTTTTATGCGTTCGCGGAGCTCTTCAAGTCCAAAATCAAATTCATGATTCCCTAGAGTGGCGTAGTCGAGACCCGCTGTATTCCAGGATTCGATCATTTGAGCCCCTTGTACGTTATTGACTCAACCGAAGGCGAGATGGTGTCACCCGCAAAAAGAAGAGTGTGTGAGGTGACTCCTTCTGAATCTGTTTCTTCAAAGTCATAACGCGCGCCAGACCTCCGCGAATCCCACGGTCGACCGGCGCAAACTGATAGACATCGTTCACTTGAAGGAGGGTGATGCGGGTTATGCACTCACCCGCTTGCTGAGCTGAGCCAGTAAGAACGCTGAAGAAAGTAGTGACAGTAACCAGGACAGATGCCCGAGTCATCCTTCCCCTCACCGCTTGATAATTTCCCATTAATCCTCTCCCGACTAGTCTCGTTATGTTGGTTCAGAACCGTGAATTATACTCGCCTCATAACTCCCGGCTAAGTCTGAAGCTCAGGGAAATTTAGTGCCTATTGACGAAACAGTTTTTATCACAGGATTTCCAGGCTTTATTGCCGGGCGGCTCTTGGAACGTCTCGCCAGGGCCGGCGGGCCCTTTTTACTTCTGGTGCAGTCCCCCTTTGTAGACCGCGCCCGAGTTGAGCTTGAGAGAATTGCTCATCAAATTGAAAATCCTCTCTCAAACTTTCGCATTCTCGAGGGCGACATCGCCCAACCCAATCTTGGGATGTCTCAGAACAACATCGCATTAGTAAGTTCTCAACCCATAGTGATCTTTCACCTCGCGGCGATCTACGACCTGGCGGTGGCCCGCGATGTAGCCGTGCGGGTCAATGTAGCGGGCACCAGGAACGTGAATGAGTTGGCGCAGTCGTTGCCGCACCTGCGTCATTATCACTACGTCTCCACGTGCTATGTTGCCGGAAAACGAAAAGGGCGAATTCTGGAAACCGAACTGGAACACGCAGCCGGTTTCCGCAATTACTACGAGGAGTCGAAATATCTGGCGGAAGTGGAAGTGGAGGCGCTCAAATCAACTTTGCCCATCACCATTCATCGGCCCGCTGTGGTTTGCGGTGACTCAAAGACTGGCGAAACAGCGAAATACGATGGCATCTACTACTTAATCCACTACCTGAGAAAATGGCCGAGTGTATTGAAGCTCTTTAACATTGGAAACCGCGAAGTCAGCTTGAATCTTGTGCCGGTGGATTTTGTTGTTGACGGCATAGCTGCACTGGCTCGGGATCCGCGGGCAATCGGTAAGACGATCCAGCTGGCGGATCCTAATCCACTCACCACCCACGAGCTTTTCAATACTATTGCCCGACGCCTGAAAGGCCGTGGCTCTCGCATCACCGTTCCTGCCTCAATAGTACAGTTTTCTTTAATGCTGCCGCCCTCCCCTCGGATCACAGATCTACCCCATCACGGGGTTCCCTACTTCTTTCTGAAACAAACCTACGACACCAGGCAGGCCAGCGCGCTCCTCGAGTCGCACGGGCTGCGCTGCCCGCCTTTTTCCAGTTACGCTGACACGATCGTGGACTACGCGGTTTCCCATCCGGTGCTGGATGCCTAGTTAATCCCGATTGGACACCAATCAGTTATCAGTAGTCGATGCGAGCACTGCCTTTGATCGTCGGTACGGCTGTGCTGCCTGATGTTCGGCGGTGGCTATGCCCCGCCGCCAGCTGGCTTTTTTAATTTTGGGGCTTTGCCCCCCAGGGGCGCAGCCCAGGGCGCAGCCCCACTCCTTAAAGAGCGACTTTAACGGAAGGGCGTAGCCGCTTCCTCACATCAGGCGGCACAGCCGTAGCGACGATCGCATAGCTGGTTGGACCCCTTCCAGGGTCGGGACTGAAATCTTCCGACTACTAACTTCATACCTTCAGCCATGTTCAAACTCGCGATCGCTCGCGCTTGCAGCCGCCCTTCTGCAGCCCTTTCGGAGTTGGTTGCTCCCAATCCGACCACATTTGACATTCACCCTCAATTAGAATTAATCTAAATCTAACTCGGGGAGCATGGTGGCGAAGCATTTTAAACAACAGGGGAGCACGGCGAGACTGACGCCTCAGCGGGAAGCCGTCCTGCAGGTTATTCGCACCCGGGAAGATCATCCGACCGCTAACGAGATCTTCGAGGCGGCGCGCGCACTTCTGCCCGCGATAAGCTACGCCACCGTTTATAACTCCCTACGGTATTTCAGGGAAACGGGGTTAGTTCGCGAAATCAACTTTGGAAATAGCGCCAGCCGTTACGACGGCATCACCGATCGACACGATCACGCGATCTGCACCAACTGCGGCAAACTCGTGGACTTCGATCTGAACGAAGCCGCCGATCTTATGGGCGCTGCAGCACGCAAATCACGGTTCAAACCCGAGACAGTGTATCTGACGTTGATGGGCCTTTGCCCTGATTGCCGAGAGTAACTTGAAGCGAACACTACTTAGAGCCCGCCAAAAGCGGGGACTAAAAGGCTTTTTAACTAACAACTTGGAGGGTTCATGACCGCAGCAACAGCAGTAGCAGTCGAAATAGCAATGGTCGGGCAGCCGGCGCCGGACTTCGATATGGCGTCGACCAAGAATATCGAGAAGCTAAACGAAAACGTAAAGCTTGCCGACTATAAGGGCAGGTGGCTCGTTCTTTTGTTTTACCCCTTGGACTTCACTTTCGTTTGTCCCACGGAGTTGACCGCGTTTAGCGATCGCTATGAAGAGTTTCAGGGCATCGGCGCCGATATCATCGGTGTCTCCACCGACTCGGCCTTTTCACATCGGGCATGGATTAACACACCGCGAGACAAGGGCGGAGTTGAGGGATTGAAGTATCCTCTCGCCGCTGACGCTACGAAAAATGTTTCGCGTGACTACGGCGTGCTAATCGAAAATAGAGGTATTGCACTCCGCGGCCTCTTCATTATCGATCCGGAGGGCATTCTGCGTTACAAGGTCGTTCATGACCTGAATATTGGTCGTTCGGCTGAAGAAACGCTCAGAGTGATCCAAGCCTTGCAAACAGGTGGTCTCTGCCAGGCCGAATGGAAGCCCGGTCAAAAGACACTCAACGCTTAGCAATAATCGGTGAAGAGTGATAGGTGACCGTCCATCACCTGACAAGTCTTAGTCTGTGCCCTCGTCACTTATCACTCAGCATCTACGACTGGGAGTTAAAAGTTCATGGCCATGAGAATTGGAACAGAGATGCCACGGCTGGAAGGAGCAACCACATGGTTTGGGCATACTCAAGCTTACGCCGAAGCAGAATCCAAGGGTCATCCTACGCTCGTCCATTTCTGGTCAATTAGCTGTGGAATCTGTAAGGACAACCTGCCGCGAATAGCGACCTGGCGTGATGAATTAAGCGAACAGGGCCTGCGGGTGATCGCGGTGCATATGCCGCGGTATGAGTCGGACACGGATATCGAGGTGGTACGAGAAGCGATCGCCACCTTCAACATCACTGAACCTTGTGCCGTCGATAACGAGCATAAGCTTCGAGATGCTTTTCAAAACGACCAGGGATACGTGCCGGCCTATTATCTGTTTGACGCCGAGGGGAAACTGCGCAGCTTTGCCGCCGGCGAGCGAGGAGTCGATTTGCTGAAAGCGACACTTGATCGTGTTCTGACGTCGGCTAAGCAAGTCGCTACAATTTGACGGTAGTACTTGATTCATTCCGGCGTAAACGATCCACGAAAAACACAACCGGCACGAAGTATTCTGGTGTCATTTAGTGTGAGGTCGTGGATCGTTCTAACGCGCTTTGCATAGGTTAACAGCGAGGCCAAGTTAGGAACTACTCAACTTAACCCTGGCTGGACTAGCCGGGGGTAAAATCGCCTTCCAATTTAAGACTGTCCAACATGACCCGCCTTCGTTTCATTGAAAGCCCGTCACTACAATCAGAGTGTTTTGAGTGTTCTTAGCTTGGTTTCAAGCGGCGAAAGCTTTCGAGATCTGACCACCAACTAACATGAGAAGAAAAACGCTCACCACGGCCGCGCCCACGGCCAGACCAACCAACAACAGAATTATGAGGCCCACAAAAAGCCAGTCACTGATTTTTCCCTCACGCTCCTCCTTCGCCGAAACCGTTGCGCGTTTGCGCAACAATTCGATGTTCTTCTGATTCGATTTCCACCACGCGTCGAATAAATCTCCGACGAGGGGCAAAGCGCCCACTGCATAGTCGATGCCGAGATTAAGTCCCATGCGTAGTAGGGTAACCTTGGGAACGCGGTAGCGGACAGCTGAGGTAAGAATATACAGCGAAGCTAAAGTGGTAGCCGTGTCGCCTACTCCCGGAATTAGGCCCACTAATGCATCAAGACCAACACGCCAGCCAAGCCAGGGAACGCGAAAGAGATCGTCCATGAGCCAGCCGAGACGTTCGAGACTCTGCTCCACTTCTACGGAGCGCCGTTGACCAATTGAGTCGCCGGCAAGTCTTGTTTCTTCCGCCATGAAAGCTTTCATTGTTATGTTTAGCTTGGTCAGATCCCGCTTGCTTACCTTTTCATCGTATCCGCGTCATTTGCTGCCAGAAAAATTTACCCACCCGAGCAAAGGCACTAAACGCGTTACGGTCCCCACTTTTTTCTCTGCCAGGGTTAGCCGGCAGTCCCAACGACTTGGCTAGTTCCGGGTCTGGTTTAGCAATGTCTTCATCGCCCCGTTTGCTCGCTAGCCAGCGGTTAAAGGTACGAGCAACTGTCCTTCTTTGTTCGATAGGCGCCTCCGCAATAAACGCGCCTCGCAGATCGTCCAGCTCGGCAATCTCGAAAAGGTTCGCCTTGTAGTAGCTCTGCAGGGCCGCAAAAAACTTTTCCTCGCCCAGCAATCGTTCTAGCTCGACGAACATCATGGCGCCCTTGGTGGCAACAATCGCAGCATACTGGAATGAGTTGCGATAGTCGCGAGTGGAACGGTTAGCGTCCATGTCTTCCCCGCCGAAGGTACGATACACCCGGTAAACTCCCAGCAATTGATCGTCAAGCACCGTAGCGGCTTGTTGCTCGCCATAGACTTCTCGGTAATAGAGCAGCGCTGACCAACAAGACAGCGCCTCATCAAGCACAGGCTCCCGCGCCGGATTGTTTCCGACGGCCGCCCCCCACCACTGATGGGCAACGAGATGCCCTACGGTCCACTCCAGACTTTGCTCCACGGAAGGGCGCTGCTCGCGAATGATCTCGGGAAGATTCCGCATACTCGCGGAATCAAAATCGACGTAGAAAGCACTGGCGATTACATCCAGCCCGGCGAACTCGGTACTACCAAGGCCCGCTACGAGGGGAACTTCGGCGATGTTGATCGTCTTGAAGGGCGGTGGTCCAAAACGCGCCGTGAAGATTCTGAGCGCATTTGTACCTGCCGCCAGGACGCGTTTGCCTGCTTGTTCGTGAGGGGGCAGAAAAATTGATCGCAGGGTCGTGTTTCCCACCACGGCTTCTTCAACGCGCAAGCCGTGACCGGCAATGATGGCGAAGTCTCGCAGCGCGGTGCCCGTGAAGGTCTTAACTGTTTCGCCTTCTGACTTCGTCTCCAGCTCAGTAGCCGAAGTAAATACCATCACACCGGAGGCCGCCTCCACGCTGACTTCGTAGTCGGCAACCTCGTTGAAAATGATGTCCCCCACACTCGGCTCAATCTTTCGCTGCCATTCACCACCATCATGCACAGCCAGCACCGGATAAGAGGTGCCCAGCAACATCATGCCGCGAGAGCGAAAATTGATGTCTCGAGCTCGACGGATCTCTCGTTCGCCGCGCAGAGCCGCGCTGACTTGCTTGATTACATGCGTCGTTATACTTGTCTCATCCGGGTCGATTTCCGGCACGCTCCCTTTAAAGCTCAGCAGAACCTCTGCTGAGCCGCCGGGCGCTACGGCTTCACGCAAGTTGACGCGTAGAGTTGTGCCTTGATCGTCCAGGACGAAAGTTAACCGTTCGTCGTCAGCTGCCGAACGGACCTCCGTAACTTCAATTCGTGGTTCATCAGCTTCTGCCACAACAAGTGACGCAGAGTTGGAACCTGAGGCAGGTATGGACTGGCCGACGCGCAGATTGGAATAGAGATGAAAGTAGAGAGCGGCGGTTGGGCGGTCACCGCGATTAATCCAGCGCACGCGCTCTGAGCCTGCATATGAACGCAAGTCGAAATTGAGCCTTAGATTGATTTGATATTTTGCCCGTTCTACCGTTTTGTTCTGGGCGCCCTCAACTGACTGTAATCGTTCCGGGGCTTTCTGAGTGGCGTGGCTGGAAACGACTGCAGCGAGGAGTGGCAGGAAAAGAAATAGGCGACTCCACGACACGTTCAGTGGTTTATTGTGACCGTTCATTGAGCGACCTGGTGTGCTGACTCTAGAGTTATCGTAACAAATAGCAAGTTTGGTGCTCAGAGTCTCGTCGAAACCCGATATTTATAGAACCTTGCACCAAAGAATTTCGGAAGCTCCGGAGGAGCCAAATATATAGTGTGCGTCAGTCTGCTGGAATTACCGCAGACGCCGCTGGGCTTTAGCGCGGTGCCTTGTCGCCGCTTTCCCTCCTGGGCCCGTCTCAGTTACGACTATGTCACGAATGACGTCGCCGCGCGTAATACCGTCAACTATTTCCATACCTGATACCACTTTGCCTAACACGGTGTATCCGCCGTCCAGATGCGGCTGAGGGGAATGGGTCACGAACCACTGCGAACCACCTGTATCTTTGCCAGATAGTGCCATTCCAACTGCGCCACGTTCGTACGGCGCCTGGTTTATTTCGCAACGGATCTGATATCCCGGACCGCCATTGCCGTCGCCGCGCGGGTCGCCGTCCTGAACTACAAAGTTTGGAACGACACGGTGGACCGTGATGCCCCTGAAGTAGCCGCGCTTTGCCAGTTGTACGAAGTTATCCACGGTGAGAGGGGAATCGCCAGGCATCAGCTCGATAGTAAATTCGCCGCTGGAAGTTGAAACGACCGCCCGAACTTTTTTACCCATGCGGGAAATCGCGCGCTGGTAATCGGCCAACGTACTTCGCGTCTGCACCTTTCCGATTCGCGTCGCGAAGTCGCCGCCGCCATTGGCTTTCAACCGAGCTGCTGCACGGCGTCGGACGAGATAGTCTGATGAGTTTAGCGCCGTTGTAATCGCCTCGTTCGCTGCTGCGGTCTTCTGCTTTCCCAGGGAGTCGAGAATAGCGAGCGCCGCATCATTCTCTTTGTCTGCCAGGGCCAACGGCAACACTTTTATCAAGGCCGAGGTATTCAATTCGTCCGCAGGAAGCTCGCCTAAAAGCTCAGCGGCAGTGGCGCGGACAACGACATCAGTGTCTTCCAGAAGCGCGATCAGTAGATTATTGACATCCTTCGGCTTGAAGGCAGCCAAAGCCCGCAGCACATCCGGGATAGCATACTCAGAATGGACAGCCACAAGGGTGTTGATGGTGATGCCGGATTTTCTGTAGTCGAGCATTGCTCGCAGGATGTCTTGAGCCTGCTCCGCCAACTGGGTCTTGTCTCTTGTGGAGTCTGGCAGTGCCGCGATCTCACCCAGACCCTGGGCCAGGGTTGAGGCTGCATTCCAATTCAACAACAAAGTCTCTTGAGCTTTTCTTCTGGCGGCTGCTCCACTACCGAGTTCCGCTAAATAGGTTTGCGGGGAGATCCGCACGAATGCAATATCCTGCTCAGGTGCCGGGTTATTAAAACCCGCGCGAGTTCTTCTTAACCAGGCAAGTGCGTCTTTGTCTTCTCCCCCCTGCAACAGGCGTCCGATAGTGGTGACGATTTCCAACGCTTCATTTGCCTGACCCGGGACAGTTCGCAGCGTGGCAGCCGACCAATCGTCGCCGCGTTTTAAAAGAGGGTTGGCTGCTCGTGAATCCTTAAGCGCCGCCAGGGCACGAACGGCGCTTACTCGCACCCGCGAATCTGTATCTTTCAATGCCCGGTCGAGCAAAGCCTCGAAAGCAGCCTGGTCTTCAGTGGCGCCCAGGACACGAGCGGAGTTTGCACGAACCACGGGATCGAGATCAGCCAGCACGAGTTGTCGCAGTTGCTGGTTTCCGTCGTTTGCTTTCAGTCGTGCGAGCGCGTTGGCGGCGTCCGCTCGGACGCTCAGATCAGAAGAGTAGAGAAACCGGGCGACGACCTTACCAGCGCCCTCGGGCCGAGCCCGAAGCGCAGCGGTCAGCGCCAACCTAATCAATCCGGTGTCCGCCGCGGTGGCACGGCGAGTCTCAGATTCAAGCACACCGAGAATTGCACTTCGCGCGGAACGCAAACGCGCTTCTTCAGTCTGGGGCAAGGCCGCCGTTGTTTTCCCCAGTGCCTCTACCACACGCGCTTTTATCGTGGATTGGTTGCTCTTAGCGAGTTCGGCCAACAAAGCGTCGCCGGCCACGGCAGATTCAGTCTCACCGAGGGCAAACGCAGCCATTGCCCTGACGTTGTCGTCGGCGTCTTTCTGCAGCAATGAAACGAGAGCTGGCACAGCTCGTTCATCGCCAATACGCCCTGCAGCCAGAGCGCTGCGAGCGCGCACCGCTGCATTCCTATCCGATAACAAACCACTCAGGTCTGCATCCCAGCGGCGCTCATCCTCAGCGCGCAGAATTCGCAACAATATCTCTTGGGGAACCGAGGTAGCTGAAGTTCTCGACTCCACTGCAGGTTTCTGAATGTAAGCCTCTCTCGCAGTGGCGATCACAAAAAGGCACGACCAGACGACGGGGGCAGCGCAGAGCGTCCGCCTGAGAGCAACTTGCGCACTAAAAATCATTTGATTACAGCTTTCGGGCCAACAGATTTAGTCGACAAGGTTTCGCGACTATCTGACTGCGCTTTGTCCTCGGGAGTCGTCCTGTATGTATCAGGGACGCGCGGGTTCTCTGTCAAGGGCTCCACAGGCCTACCGTGATTTGCAGGTAAGGAAGCGTGGCTTGCCCCCGCTCTAGCGGTCCTTTCGAGGATCTGAGTTTTCACACGGACTCTACGCCGATCCTCCGTGAATGTCGCAAACGTTCGCCACGGCTGTGACTATCCCATCGGGATTCGAATACGAAAGCGCCTCGCCAGTTACGACGAGGCGTTTTCAATAGGTCTTCAGTTAAACGCGACGAGCTAGTTTGTTGCGCTTGATACGTTGGTAACCGGCGACTGCTTTGCGACGTCCGCGGGCTTGCCAGCGTCCGGTGTCTTCGTCGAGCCATCTGCGGTGATGGGCCTCATGCTGGAAGCATCCAGTGGTTGATCTTTCTTGCTCTTGTCGGCCGCCGCGCTCATCTGGAGCATTTTGCAGGTGCCTTCAAAGACTCCACCCTGCTCGATAACCAGCGACGGAGTCTGGATGTTGCCATTCACTTTCGCTGCCCGGCCAAGCTCAAGCCGCTGCGTGGCTATGATGTCGCCATTTATCGAGCCGTGGATAACCGCCACTGCTACTTCAATATTGGCATCGACTTTTCCATTCGCTCCTACGATCAAGGTCCCGCTACCTGAGCTGATTCGTCCCGAAAGATGTCCGTCAACTCGGAGCATAGCTTTAAACGTTGCCTCACCGGTCACCGAAGTGCCGTTACCAATAAAGCCGCTAAGTGTGCCTTCCTTAATATCACGAGCAAGCGTTTCGCTCTCAGTCATCGCCTTAGCTGAAATCTGAGAGGTATCACTTGCAGGCTTAGTTTCGGGAGTAGTTGCCTGATATGAGGGGTAGTTCTCTCGGGGAGTGTTATAAGCGGACGCGTTCTGCTTATCGTTTGGATGTTCGTCGTCTTGTTGATCCTTGTTCTTTCCTATCCTAAGCATTTTAACCTCCGTAAATTTGGCGGCGCGGTGAGTTCAGTCACGAATGTCCTCAAGGGGGTAGAAGCAACGAAACGACCCGCTTACCTTCCAGTGGTGGATTGTTTGCCAGTTTGGTTCTAGCCTGAATGGTCAACCGCCCAGAAGCGGGGAATACATCATAGACAATCTGGACTACCAGTGTCCAGTCCTGTAACGAAAATGCAACCCATGCTTCTCTGGGCTTGATTGCCATCGTCGACCCTCTCAGATCCATCCACTCAGATATTTTGGCCTGCGCACTCTCGGGAATCAGGCAACCGCGAGATTGTTGCAGCAAAACTCGTCATTATTGAGTGGGCAGGCGCTCGATCTTAGTTCCCATCGTCCCCAGAGACACACTTCCCTTCAAAGATGAGGCCGTTGCTGATGAGGAGAGAGGACGTATTGATACTCCCTTAAACTCGGGGCTCACAGGAACTCGCGTTTTTCCGAGTCGCAACTCGAAGACCGACCCCCTGTTGTCAACCGCCAAGCGGGCGTGGCATTCTCAAGTGGAAACAAACACAGAGGAGACGGGGGCGGGAGAATGCCTGCGGAAGACAGGAACAAAACTAAAATGCTTCGCCGCGTCGGGGAAGCGATCGAGCACTTTGGAATGATCGAGAACGGCGACCGGATAATGGTTTGCCTCTCGGGCGGCAAGGACAGTTACACGCTGCTCGACTTGCTGCTCGACTTGCAATCACGTGCTCCAGTAAGGTTCGATCTACAGGCGGTGAATTTGGATCAGAAGCAACCCGGTTTTCCCGCGAGTGTCCTTCCCGACTACCTGACCGGTCGTGCTGTTCCTTTTCGCATTGTCGAAAGCGATACCTATTCAATCGTCAAACGCCTGGTACCAGAAGGAAAGACCTACTGCTCGGTTTGCTCTCGGCTGCGCCGTGGGATTCTCTACAACATTGCCGTCGAAGAGAGTTGCAACAAGATCGCCCTGGGCCATCATGCCGACGATATCATCGCCACCTTCCTGCTGAACGTGTTCTACGGCGGCACTCTCAAAACCATGCCGCCGGTTCTGCGTTCGCAAGATGGACGCAACACAGTTATCCGGCCGCTCACTTACTGTCGCGAGTCAGACATCATCGAATTTGTCAGGTCGCGTCAGTTTCCGATCATCCCTTGCGATCTCTGCAGCTCGCAATCAAATTTAAAACGCGCGCGCATCATGCGTCTCATCACGGATCTCGAAAAAGAGATCCCCAACATTCGCAGCTCGATGCTGACGGCGCTGGGCAATGCCGTGCCCTCGCATTTGCTTGATCGAAAGTTTTTCGAATTCGCAAAACTCGAACCCGCCACAGGCGACGTTGAAGCAGAACTTGATCTGGCTCTGGGCCACAATAACCAGAGCTCTGGTCAGCAACTCGTTTCGATGGGGTGAAGAGGCGTTGGGCTGCGCCCGGGGGTCTCGGTTCCGTGAAAAGCTCATGTCGCAGGGGAAGAAAAGCCGCGAACTCAATTTGAGTGCCTTCCCGTCCGGCACCGTCACAGAATACTCAACGCTGGTCTGCCTCGCCTGCATCTTCGAGCTCTTTACCAGCCAATTGGGCCTCGCGCCGCGCACCGTATATTCCGAAATCAAAAGCTATGCGCCATCCATCGAAGAATTGACCGCGCCGAGAGCGGTGCGTCCCTTCTTCGATAGCGAAGAGAAGCACCCACATTGTCCCCACTGCAATGCGGCAAAACGCTGGCACGCCCGTCTGGATACCCTTCGAATTGAAGGCGGCAAGAGCACGGATGCTGCGCGCCGGGCACTAGCCAAATCGCTCCCCACGAAAAACACTCAGTTTCAGTTTATCGAAACCAAGTCGGACCGACGAACCTTGTTTTTCAACTGGCTCGACACGCAGCGTAGCCATCTCGACCTCGATGATGACTCCTGGTTAATACCTGCAACCCGGGCTTATCTCGAACGACTGGAACCGAAGAACAACTGGTCAGAGGTATTCGCAGATCTACGGGCAGTGCGGAGATCGCAGCGGCTCGAAAAGGGCTGGGAACGAGCGGGGTCACGCCTCTTTCTGTCTCCGTCAATCTACAGCGAGGTGCTGATTGTGCAGTACCTCATCAGCCGTTCACAAACGCACGCCGGGCACACCTTCGAAGGTCGGATTACGTTGGTTGAGTTGATACGACGCTTGCGTTACTCACACTATCTCAGCGCAAACGAAATTACTGAAAGCGATCAATTCGAAATTCTAGAGCGGCTCGTGGAAAAGGTATCTGGAGGTTCAGCCCGAACCAAGCTTTACTATGTGGTGGATCGCCGGGATTTTCTGGGAAAGGTTAAATCCGTTTACTCCCGTTACGCCACTTAGGTCTGGCTGCATGACATAGAATTGGAGTGCGGCGGCAAGGGCAGCGCGAGGCGGCTGTGCCGCACTTCTTGCGGAAGGCTCATGGCTTTTCCATGCACCAATCTTAATTTGCGAGGCTATGCCTCTGCCGCGGCGCTGAGGCGTGCCTAAATCTCTAATGCCTCTCGTAAAGGCAAAGCCTTTCCGCAAGGGTGCGGCAGAGCCGCCTCGCGCTGGACTCTGTACTCAAGGAGTCGCAGGCGCTTTGTACTTGTCGATTAGCTGCTGGAGCCCCTCAGTCGATCCGTTATGACGATACTTGTAGTAAGGCGTAACGATTTGCAGAAGCTGATCCTGAAATGGCTTATGCTCCGGCCTGCCCGCACTGGCACCGAGAGCCCTTGCATAAAGGTCAATGGCTTTGTCCATCGTTTCAGTTGCCTTCTTTAGCGTCTCTTCTTTTTGTTTGCCCTCTGGCATTGCCTTATGAGTTTGCGCAAGCTGCCGGTATTCGTCATCGACCATGTTCCCAAGAAGAGCATAACTGGTGGGCTCGGCCGGGTTAAGCGCAATCGCTTTTTCAAACCGAGCCTTCGCCTCCGCCGGATTACTGCTGACGAGAGAAAGAATCCCCATGTTCAGATAGAGAAGAGGCAGCATCACCTTTTGCTTCTCCCACCTCGCATCGTCCAGGGCGGCAGGCTTCTTATTCGCCTCGATCAGCTCGATGGACTTGAGACCGTACTGAAGGCTGACTGGTACGTGCTTCGCGTTTTGGCGCTTTGCCTCTTCTGTGCCGGCCATTGCGAGATGCGACATGACGGCTACATTGTCAGGGTGCTTCGCCAATAGCGAAGCACCCTGACTGAAAGCCTCATCTGTTCGTTTTAGAGCCAGCAAGCCGTCAAGTCTAACCAGCTGGATAGTTTCCAAATCCTCGTCTTGCTGGAATACTTTCTGAAAATCTTCTGCCAGCTTGAGCTTTTGGTTAGCGTCGGCCACCTTGGCGATTTCGCCCGAGACATAAGCCGCAACTTCTGAGCGTAAAGTGCTATTCGAGTATTTCTTAAGAAACTCTCCAGCAGCAGCAAGCTTGGCCGCGGCGTCCGGAGCAGAATTGATCGCAGCGACTGCCTTCGCTTCCGCCTCAGACACCTTAGGTTTGGCCTGTTGCTGAGTAAGAACGTCCGAAGAGAAATGCCAGGCAAATCCCGCTGGACCGATGCAAACGACGAGTGAGAAAACAGAAATGACGCGGAGCAATGAAAGGCTTTTGGATTTCATCTTTTCACACCTTTTCCCGAAATGATTGAATGAATTGGTTGCAGTCCAGCCGCGATATTGCTTTAAGGGCGCGGGAGATGGCAAGTCGTAAAACAAACAGGAGCCACGAAATCACCAAAACCGCACGAAAAGTATGTCTTAATTCGAGTTGCTTGGTGTGATTTTGTGGATCGTTTTGCGGCTTCTATAGCTGCTCATTACATTGCCTGGTTTTTCACAGGCGGCTGACGACGGTATTTGTGCGTCACCGGACGACGCCGGCCAATTCCAATGGCGTTCCGCGAAATTATCAAGGTGGGCGGCAACTGCCTTCTTTTGAACTCATTGGCCGGCGATTCCACGCGGTTCAGAATATCGTAAACCAGTCCCCTATCATTTCCAGCAGCGACAATCTCCTCGGGCGTTGCCTTCTGTTCGAAGTACATTCTGAGCACCGGGTCGAGCATGTCGTAAGCGGGCAGCGATTGATCGTCGAATTGTCCGGGTGCTAGTTCAGCAGAGGGACGTTTTTCGATAATCGCCATCGGAATAATCTCCTCGCCGCGATTGAAATGACGCGCCAGAGCGTAGGCCTCCGTTTTCAAGACGTCTCCGATTACCGCCAATCCACCATTCGTGTCGCCGTAAAGAGTGCAGTAGCCAAGAGCGAGTTCTGATTTATTGCCCGTCGAAAGCAACAGCCGGCCCTCGGCATTCGAGATAGTCATCAGGATATTTCCGCGCAGACGCGATTGCAGATTCTCAGAGGCGAGGGAGTTGCTCGCCGCCTCGGGTGCCGGCAGATTCAATTCTTTCAGCAAAACCTGAAAAGCTTCTGTAATTGGGTGCTCAACTAATTTCATCCCCAGCCGCCGTCCCAGATCCACCGAATCTTCAATGCTGGAACGAGAGGAGTAGGGCGAAGGCATCATCACGGCCAAAACATTTTCTGGCCCCAGAGCTTCACAGGCGAGGGCCGCAACGACTGCTGAATCAAGCCCGCCTGAAAGGCCCAGCACCGCAGTCTGAAATCGGTTCTTACGCGCATAATCGTGAATCCCCAGTACGAGTGCGCCGCGAATGATTTCGATGTCATCACCGGGCAAACAACGCTCATCCCGCACGCCGCAATCGAGATCAACCGTGCCGAAGAATTCTTCGAAGGGAGGGGCCTGCAAAATGATCCTGCCTTCGCAATCCGCAACTATGCTCGCGCCGTCGAAAATGATCCCGTCATTTCCACCGACCAGATTCACGAAGACTATGGGAAGCCCGGCGGACTTTGCGCGATGAGAGACCATTGCGCAACGCTGTCCCATTTTGCCTTTGTTGAAGGGAGACGCATTGATCGAAATAAGTATGTTTGCCCCCATCTCAATAAGTTCATCGGAAGGATCGTGTGGATACAGGCGCTGCTTCCAGAACGTCTTGTCATTCCAGAAGTCTTCGCAGACCGCGACGCCGAGGTTGCTATTGTCGATCGGGAAGAGGTGACGTTCATGAGCCGGCTCAAAGTAGCGCGGATCGTCAAAGACATCGTATTCCGGCAGCAGTGTCTTGTCCGCGAAGCCTACCAGCTGCTTATCATGGATGATCGCGGCCGAGTTAAAGAGTCTGCGCCCGGTAGGCAGACCGGTTGGCCTAACAGTGCCCACGATTGCGGTCAAACCTTCAGTCGCCTGGATGATCTGGTCCAACGGCTGCAAAACGCAACAGGCAATGTCCCGATCGAGAAACCAGTCAAGCGAAGTATATCCCTGGATACAGGTCTCAGGGAGTACGACGAGATCTGCCTGATCCTGCTTACCCTGCTCGAGAGCTCGAATGATCCGCGCAGTGTTTCCTTCGTAGTCTCCGTTAGTGGTATTGATCTGGCCTATAGTGACGCGCATCTGTTTAGAACTTGTTCTTTGAGTTTTGTTCTTTGTTCGCGGTTTCCGTTGCGCTTACTGGAAGCGGTTGCCTTGTGCTGGGTAACGTTCTCTACTTTTTCGTTTGCTCTGATGATTTTGCGTGTATTGAAGATCGTGCACGTTTCCAACTCAGATCGCAAATCAGGCGGGCAAATTCTTACGCCGAAGGCGTTCGCTAATTCCAGCCCAGGGAACACCCTGGGATTACGGATAATTAACGCGCTCTAACTCTGAAGGAGTTGTACGATGGATCGTACAATCGAGAGGTTTTGAGGCAGCCCGTCAGTGAGTTATATTATTTTGCCTCGCCCGGCTGGAGGGGTCGCATAATGGTAGTGCAGCGGTCTTGAAAACCGCCGCCCGCAAGGGCTTGCAGGTTCGAGTCCTGTCCCCTCCGCCATTTCTTTCAACAACTTACACGTCCTCATAGATCACCTTCCCTCCGTCCCAGTAGCGAGTTGGCGCGATTTTGGCGCGCTACTGGGAGCGCGGACATCTCGTCCGCACTGAGCGCGAAGCGCGAAACCCGGTTGCGTTAGCCCGACCGTGAGGGAGGGCTCATGCGTTGCCGTCAGAGAATCAACCGCCACACGGAGTTTCTCCGGCATAGCATGCGTGTAACGAGATGTCATCTGCAAAGTGGTGTGACCCAACAGTGTCATGATGTCCATCTCGTGTACACCCTTTCCTCTTAACCGCGTCGCGAACGTGTGACGCAGATCGTGAAATCGAAGACCGAAAATCTTCGCCGCCGAACATGCTCCTTCCCACGCGTGCCTGAAGGTCGTTAACTTCAAGCCCGTTCGGGCATAGCTGAAGACATGTTCCTCTGACGAAGCATTCTGCTTCACTGATCTTGAGTTCCACTTCTACCGGTTCGTTCATGGGAAGCTTACGAGGTCGGCCTGTTTTTGTGTGAGCAACGTAAATCGTCTTTTGCTCGAAATCTACGTTCTTCCACGTCAAGCCCAGGATTTCCCCTTGCCGCATCCCTGTCTGCAAAGCGACGACGATCGGGCGTATGTGAGCGCGTCTGCCGACAAGAATTGCGAAGAGTTGATTCTCTTCATCGTCGGTTAGATAACGCTCACGTGCCAGCGCCTCGCGTAGCCTGTGCACACGCCGCATCGGATTCGTTTCTACAAGTCCGTTGTCGTCGGCCATCGAGTAGACCTTCGACAGAACTTGCAATTCACGATTGACCGTTGCGGGTGACCGCTTCCGTTTGTGCAAAGTGTCCGTATTCAAGCGTTGTTGTTTGTACTTCTCAATGAGCATCGGCGTGATGTCGCGAAGTCGCTTGCCCTCGAAGAAAGCTTTGAGAGGCCGCGCGCGCTCCTCGTCATCCTGCCAACTACGCTTCGATGCTTTCGCCCAGGGTACAAAAACCTCATCCACAAACTCGGTGAAGTCTTTGTTGCCGGCGGCGCGGTTGTACTTATCATCGAAGATCGCTCGTTTGATGTGCGTTTGCACTTGTTCAGCTTCTGCTTTCGTGCGCGCTTCCGGGATGGCCGCTTTGATGTAGTGTCCGCGTAACCTGAACTCCACGATCCAAGTGCCTTTGCCTTTCGGCCCTTCTCCCTTAACGCGCCTTCCGTTGTAACGTTTCCAGACTGCCATTTCTGTTTCTCTCCTTTCGAAGAGTGGCAGCCATCAAAGTGATGCAGCCATTCCATCGAGGAGCTTGATCGGAGTCACGATTCGCAGTGATGCACTTTCGAAGCAGGAGGCCCTGTTTCACTGGGATCGCGGGCGTCTCGCCCGCACAAAGTAGGCACCCCCTCAACTCGCAAGCTGAAGTTTCTTTCTGTTGCTCTCAGCCTTCCGCCGCGCAGCTTCTTCCTGAGCCCAGCAATCAACGTCCTCGCGCTTGAATCGCAAGAGGTCGCCCATACCTATTGAATCGAAGCGACTTCCGTCTCTATCAGTCTCCTGCAAACGCGTTCTATCTTGTCTGCCCGGTTAAGTCCTGCACTTAAGCTGATTTTGCACTGCCTGGGTGACCTCGAAAACTGACTCGATAGCTTGTGCCGGAAATGCCACTAGACGGATACCGCCGAGCTAGGCCGGCGTGCGACCGCACAGCTAACAACCCAAGGCCGTCGGGCGTACGATAACGCTCATTATGTTTCCGGCGCAGACCTCGTGACATCGCTTTCCCAGATGGCGCGCTGTCTGTCTGGCCAGGACATCAATGCTTCGTTGAAAGAATCCGCTTCGTTGAAAGAATCCGCTTCGTTATCGGATGACCGTCCGCTTCAATCTTTCAAAGCTACTTCGAATGGCATGGAGGAAACTGGTTCTGTGCAAAACGAAAGGCGACTCGGGCTCTGCCACTCCATGAGTTATTGCCCCACAGATTAGAACCCACGCTCGCACCTGAAACTTGTCCACACTAGGCCCAGCGTTTATAATCCGGGTCGTTTCCCGGAGTCTTTTCCTCTTTCTTCTTCCGATTAGGCTCCTCTCATGTCAGTCGGTTCTACATGGCGACAACCGAAAAAGATTCAAAGAAACTAGAGGTTGCCCGTCGCGGTGGCGACCTGTTCATCGTCGACAACACCGACGGCGAGTGGAAGGTTCGTGATTACCTGCGTGAGTGGACCGAAATCTCTCATACTTTCGACATTGCGACTGGCGGTTTCGAGATAGGTGGTTTGCTCGCGCTAGAAGGTCACTGGCAGAAGCTCGACAAGCTTCGCATCCTCATGGGCAATGAAGTGACCAGGCGCACAAAGAAAGCCTTGCTGGCCGGCCTGGAGTCTCTAAAGCAAATTCTCGATATCAGCATCGAAAGAGAGAAAGAGGCTAATGATTTTCTGGCTGGCGTTCCAGGGATAGTCGATGCCCTCCGTCGCAAACAGATTGAGTGCCGGATTTACAACAAAGACAGGTTCCACGCCAAGGCTTACATCACCCATTCAAAGTTGTCGGTTGTTCCCTCGACCGCACTGGTCGGCTCAAGCAATTTTTCTTTTCCGGGATTGACAGAAAATGTCGAGCTAAACGTTCAGATCCGAAACGAGGTCGAGGCTTTACAGGAATGGTATGAGCGCCACTGGAACGAGGCAGAGGACATAACTCCAGAGATTCTCAGGCTCATCGAGCGACACACCTTCGAATACAAACCATTTGATGTTTACGCAAAGGCTCTCCAGGAATTCTTCCGGGGCCATGAACTGACCGCGACGGAATGGGAAAAACATCAATCAAAAATATATCCGATACTCGCGCCTTATCAGCGCGAGAGCTATCACGGTCTTTTGAAAAGTGCCGAGAGTTATAACGGAGCCTTTCTTTGCGACGGCGTGGGTCTTGGGAAAACATTTGTCGGCATGATGTTAATCGAGCGTTTAGTTTTGCATGACAGGCTAAATGTCGCTTTGTTCGTCCCCAAGGCCGGTCGCGAACCAGTTTGGGAGACGACCCTCAAACAGTACCTACCTCATATCTTCGGCAAATACAGCAAACTTGAAATCTTCAATCACACCGATCTCATGCGCGGGCGGCTACAGGAAGACCTTGAGAGCGTTCGTGAGCGCGCTGATGTAATCATCATTGACGAGGCGCATCATTTTCGTAATACAGGTGTCAAGGGAATTGATCCTGGCCAGCGAAAATCGCATTACTGGAGAATGTTCGATCTGACCGAGGGCAAGAAGGTGTTCATGCTCACAGCGACTCCGATTAACAATCGGATTACGGATCTCCAGCACATGATCGAACTCTTCACACATCGTAAGGCAGACTATTTTAAGGATACAGTCCTCGGTATCCATTCACTTCCAGGCCACTTTCGCAAGGTGGAAAAGGACCTTGAGAGACAACTACAACTGAGCCAGTCCAGCCGCGAGGTTGTAGAAACAAATTTAGTTGAGGCTGAGAAGGTCCTGAGCAATGACGCTCTATTCCAGGAACTTGTCCAGCAGCACAGTCGGGCCTACGTAAAGAAGAGCCTGGCCCAAACTGAAGATGAGAAGGTACTTTTTCCTAACCCGAGAGAACCGAAAGTTGAGCCTTACTCGGTCAAACAAACTTACGGAAAGGTGCTCGGCCTGATTGAAGAGGCTTTCAACAAAGAAAAGCCGCTTTTCAACCTTGGGATCTACTATCCATACGACTACCCGGCCAGCAAGGCTGAGTTTGATCCATTCGAAGAGAACCGCCAGAAGCAGGTCGTTGGACTGATCCGAACCTCTTTTCTGAAACGATTTGAAAGTTCGGTCGAGGCCTTCAAGACTTCATGCTGGAATCTGCTTCGAAAATTGCTTGCCTGGGTGGAAGTGCATGCCGAAACCGTGCATGAAAAACGTCAGCTCGACGTTTGGAAGCGACAACACGCGGAATTGATTGGTTACATTCACGACCATCAACGAGAACTCTTCGGTGACAGTGAAGACGAAATTGAAGAGGACATTGTGCCGGAAGAGATGCTCGAAGACGTTGAGCGTGTCGATCGCGATCTGTTCAAAGTCAGTGATATCATTGACGACAGCATTTCGGACCTCAATCAGATCGCGATCTTTCTGCGTGAGTTGCGCGATTTCGCACCCTCGCAGGACAAGAAGCTCGCCGCTTTAATCAAACTTCTCAAATCCGATTCCGTGCTCAAGGACAATAAGGTCCTAATCTTCAGCGAGTTCATGCACACCGCGCGCTATCTCAAGAAGCAGTTAATCGAAGCCGGGATTAGCGGCGTCGAGGAGATTGATAGCGCCATCAAAGGTGATCGCGGTCAGATCATTCGCCGGTTCTCTCCTTACTACAACGGCTCTTCGAGTACGAAGTTAGCTGCTCAAGGGCTCTCAGAAATTCGCGTGTTGGTTTCAACCGACGTGCTGTCCGAAGGATTGAACCTACAGGATGCGACTCGCTTGATCAATTACGACCTCCACTGGAACCCGGTCCGACTCATGCAGCGCATTGGCCGTGTTGACCGGCGGATGAATCCGGATATCGAAGCCCTGATTCTCGCGGATCATCCCGAACAGAAGAAGATTCGAGGAGAGATTGCCTATTGGAACTTCCTGCCGCCGGACGAGCTGGATGAACTGCTCAAGCTTTACGGCAAGGTTGCCAAAAAGACCCTGAGGATTTCCAAGACATTGGGAATCGAAGGTCGCAAGCTGTTGAGACCCACGGACGAGTTTGACGATCTCCGTGAGTTTCATCGCGAGTACGAAGGGACCGAGTCGGCAATCGAAAAAATGCATCTGGAATTGCAGGAGCTTTTCCGCAAGGATCCGGAGCTCCAATCACGCCTGACTAAATTACCTGGACGTATTTTCAGCGGCAAGGCTTACCCGGCTGCGAATGCGAAGGCGGTCTTCTTCTGCTATGCGCTTCCCGGCCGTAATCCGGGACTTGCGTCGGATGACGATGAAGGCGGAGGCGCGGAGGAGTGGAGTGCCGAAGCAGGATTGGTACAGTGGTATCTCTACGACCTGGCCAACGAGAAAACTCTCGAAGACGCCACCTCCATGTGGGATTTGATTCGTTGTGATCCCGAAACCCCGCGCCACTGCTCCCTTGAGAAGGAAACTCTTAGCGACATTCGCAAGAAGATTGAGAAGCACATCAAAGACACATACTCGAAGAAGGTGCAAGCCCCGCAGGGCGTAAAGGCAACGCTCAAGGCCTGGATGGAGCTTTCCTGAGCGTTAAGGCTAAAATAGCCTAGAGGTGAAATTCTATGAAGTGGCGCGTGCTTTTGGAAAAAGACGAGGAGACCGGCGATTTAGCTGTATGGTGTCCCGAGTTGCCTGGCTGTGCTTCTGCCGGCGAGACCGAGGACGAAGCGCTTCAGAACATCCGCGAAGCCATAGAGCTTTATCTTCAAACGGATCCGCTTGATATACCTGATGATGCTGTCATGCGCGAGGTAATGGTTTAATGGGCGAGCGCATTCGTCGCATGACGGCGCGCGAGTTGGAACGACTGCTGAAGGATTATGGTTTCGAATTAGTTTCGCAAAAGGGAAGCCATCGCAAGTGGCGCCACTCGTCCAAACGGTTACAGGTAATTGTGCCCGAACATCGCGGACGAACTTTGCCCTTGGGCACATTGCGCGCAATTCTCAAAGGCGCGCAAATTCCCGACTCAGAGTGGATGTAATAACTCCACTCAGTTAAAACTCCCACGCATGAACCACGACCTCGAACGCTTCCGCATAATCAAAAGCCTTTCTTCACAGAGTTTCAGCCACATGAACGGGCCGGGCTCCACAAATCAATCCCTGACGACCGATGGAGGGTGGGCTCGATGAGTCTTGAGACCGCGGTCCGCAACGTCCACGACTTCGACTCGCTCATCCAGCTTTTAACGGATGAGCTGAAATGGGAAATCGAGCCAGGTGCAATTGAGGATATTACTTTTGAGTGGTCAGCCGACGAGCTCAAGTTGAGCGAATCTTCAGCTCAGCGCTTGACAGACGGTTCGGTTTACCAGCTTCGACCTCCTGCGGAGACCAAGAATCCACCTTGGGGCATCTTCTTTGTTAACTTCGTTGACGATAAGGTCTACCGCACCGTGCTGAGACAGGTGCTTCGCGGCCTGGTCCAGAAACAGCGCAGTGCAGCACATCTTCCTGCATGGAAGCGAGAAAACTTACTTTTCATTTGCGCCGCTAAGAATTACCAGCAGTTTACCTTTGCACATTTCAAACAACAGACCACTCGCACAGCTTTGAGCACGTTTGGATGGGAGCGAGGAGATCGACGTCTTCGTACCCTGCTGGAATTCAACCTCCCGCCATTGCGCTGGCCCGAAGATGGGGGAGCGGATGCCAATGCGTGGCTCGAGCAATGGTCGAGAGCTTTCGATAAAGAGCCACTGACACGCGATTTCTTTAAACGCTTCGATACCGTGCTGGATGCGATCAAGGCCGATCTCGAAAAGTACCAGCGCCTGGGTTCTACAGAAGCCTATACGCGCAGCCAACTGCTCCTTGAGCGATTGATCTTTCTTTACTTTCTCCAAAATCGTGGCTGGTTGAGCCAACAGCGTGATTACTTAATAAAGAATTTCAGAGCTCATCGTGAGCACCCTAAAATGTTCACGTACTATGAAGGCTTTCTCGAAAAACTTTTTTGGACACTCTCCTCGGTACCGGGCTCTCTAGACCGTTTGCCTGGCATTCCTTTCCTGAATGGCGGACTGTTTAATGATGACGATTTTGCCCTAAATCCGATCCGGTTAAAGCGTAGTCCGCCGCTCAAAATACGCAACGCAACTTTCGATCGCGTTTTTGATGAGTTGCTCGAGGCTTTCAATTTTACGGTTCGTGAAGACACGCCATTGAATCAAGAAGTGGCGGTTGACCCAGAAATGCTTGGCAAGGTGTTTGAATCCATCGTGCTTCACGCTGAAGCGGCGGACCCGGATGCAGTGGCGCCTGACAAGCGCAAAGCGACGGGCTCATATTACACGCCGCGCATCGTCGTTCATTTCATCTGCCAGGAGGTGTTGAGGCAATACCTAACCGCACGGCTGTCCGACCAGGCCTTTAACTCAAAACTCGATAAGTTGATGGAAATTGACGCTTCAGATGGATTGAATGAAGAAGAGCTGCGACACTTGCGCGATCTGTTAACCCCATCTGAAGCGGCGTTGATCCTCCCCCTGCTTACCCCGAAGTGCTGCGATCCGGCGGTAGGCTCAGGTGCTTTTCCGGTCGGTCTGTTCCGTGGATGCGCGTATCGGCCCAGCGCGCCTCCCAATGATCCAGGTAAGCTTGTGCTTCCTCCAGACTCTCAAACCGTTGTCCTTTGAGCGGCGTTTTCTGGGCATGGCCGACGCCGGCTTCAACTTTTCCCTTGCGATCTGGATCTCTCACCCGGCAGGGCATGGCTACCACGCCGTAGTGGGCCAGTAGATCACGATAGAGCGGGTTGAGAGTGGGATCGTAAATATCCGGAGTGAGCACGCCCTCGCGCAGATTGTCGAGCACCACAATGCGCACGCTGCCACCCAGCCGGCGAAACGCTCTCTCGTGGAGTTCGGCCCAGACGCGCGAGCTGGAACGAAAGACCAACAGGCGAACCGATTTGCGACTATAGCCGAGCGTCATCACGAACAGCCGTGTGCGGCGGTACTTGCCGCTCTGGGAATCGCGGACCATCGGACCAGTACCGTAGTCGACTTGTGCTTCTTCGCCAGGAGCGGTGACGATCACCGGCCGTGCCTGGAGTAGCTCGGTGGGCCGCAGTTTGTTTACGAAGCGCTTGACGCTCTGGTAGCTCCGGTCAAAGCCGTGCTCGGTAACCAGGTCTTGCCAAATAGCCATCGCATTGCGACCACGATTCAGGGCCGACTCGATGACTTCGCGGTACGGCTCACAGTTGCTGACGGACCGGCTGCCAGACGGACACGCTGGTAGTTCATGACCCGGATTTGTTGGCCCAAAGTCGGTGGTCACCTCATTGGCCGGTTTTGAATCCGCGGGCTCGAGAAGCGCTGGATTGGCTGATTGTGCAGGCTCGGGGTCGGTGGTCACTTCGTTGGCCGGTTTTGCCGCTCGCCGGCCCCACCCGCCTGGCGCCCGCACAGTGATCCCGGCCGCTTTGAGGTACGTGCCTGCGGTTTCTCGGCGTACACCGGTAGCCTGCTCGATTCGGCGCAAGGACCAACCGAGCCGACCTAATGCTAAGATTTGTTGTCTTTTGTCGTCGCTCAATACGTTGCTCATGCCGCCGAAGGCTACAAGCCCTCCGGGCGACGTCAACGTCCCTAGCGACTACTTCTCATTGGCCGGTTTTGAGGTGACCACGTATGGCCGGTTTTGGGTGACCCCCGAGGATAAGAAGTATATGGATCGCGCGAAGGGGTACCTGGCGGAGAATGACTACAAAGCTGCGGTCATCTATTTGCGGACTGAGTTCGAGACGATTCTGAAAGGCTTCTGCGATAAGCGAAGTCTTCGAGTGCGATACAAGCCTAACGCGAAGGATTTGAAATCCGATGATTTTTGGCAAGCGATTTTGAGGGGGAATGACGACAACGCGCCACCTTTTGTGGACGCTGCACTACAAGCGGAGATTGAGGACGTATCGCCGCGTTATTCTTAACCCATTAAGTCACGCGGAGATTGTCAGCATCTTTAGGAAGGAAGTTGAAGACACGATTCAGGCGGTTGAGAAACTAGACGCCACTCTTAAGGCGGCTCCGAAAAAAGGCGGACAATTGATTGTTGCCGCCTCGGCGCTTTCACCATCTACGACTCCTTCACCTTCAGCGACTCCTTCGGGCTCGTCAACGAATCCTTCGGCTTCGACAACGACTCCTTAACTACTGCAATCGATATGACGGACCCCACTAAGACGCCTCTACCTTTCGGCGATCCGACACGGTATTACGCCGGTGAAGATGAGTCACAGGACGGCCAAGTGCAGCTCTTCGATGTTGCGCGGGTAGATCGTGAGGTCCGACGGGCTCTCCAAAACCGCTATCAGACTTTTCATGAAGGCGTCCAGAGAACTGTAAAGAGCTGGAACCAACAGCTTAGAGATTCAATACGACAAGAAACAGGTCTCAGGTTGTCTGGTGGGACCGATCGTCAAGGCGTCGCGGTGCATGTTGTAGACGGCCTTCCGCGCCCGCTGGCTGCGATCTTTGGTGAGATATCGAATCCACTAATATGGGAGCTGATTCTAAATAATGCTGTACTCAAGACGACAGTCAACGGATTGGACTCCTTATTCAGAATTACGAGGCGCTTTCGAACGAAGGTTTAGTCCGGCTTAGAGAATACACCGGCTCATCCACAACACTAGAAGAAATCGCCGGCGTCAAGACCGTTGTAGAAAATGTCCTCGAATGGATTGACTCGCAAACCATCAATGAGAGACTCAAACAGATTGATGAAGACATTCTGGGTGCATACTTTTTCCGCGAGCGAACGATCAGAATTTATTGGATGGCTATCGGTTTAATATCACGAATGCTGAATGTTTCGCTCGAAGGACTGACGATCGCTGTATTGGCCCACGAGCTTGTTCATGCTTACAGTCATCTTGGGAATGACATTGACGGAGAGCATTGGGACACCGAAGCGTTCGCTCAAGCGGACCTTCGAATTGTAGAAGGGCTGGCTCAGTTCTACACATCGATTATGTGTAAGAGATTGGACGGGCGAGCTCCCGGCCTTTGGAATGCCTTCGAGCGTCTCCTTACGGTGCAGTCACCGACATATAACATCTTTAAGACGTGGACAGAGCCGACGGAACGTGCGGGTGAGATTTTGCGATTCTCAATGATAGGCAGCCGGAAGCAGAAGCTCGTAAACTATGAAGGCTTTCTTACTGAAATGACTAAGGTGCGCGAACGCGTCGGACGAGCGAATCGCTCTGGAGAGAGAGCAATTGATTGGATCCCGATGATGACTTGGCGAAGATGTGAAAGCGCGCGAAGTGAACCCGCGTTTTGATGAAACTCGAAGCCTCGCGAAAGAACACCGGAGGAAATAACCATGTTCGATTGGGTTCCCCTCTACAAAGAGATTGGATTAAAGCTCCTCGGATTTGAAAATCGCCAGTCTGAGCTGATCCAGCTACTTAGAGAACTACGTGAAAAGGGACTTCGAGTTATTTCCCTTTTGGATAAGACTGAGGATGGTCAGGTTGAGCTTACCGAAATCGACCCGTTTACCTTTTTCGCATCCTTCAATCGAGGACTAACTGAAGATTCCAGACGACTGAGCTTAGGCGAGGTTAAATCTCGTTGGGGCCTTACTGCTCCACTCCCAACAGACTTCGAAGGTATTCCAGTAGTTAATAATCAACAATCTTGGTTTTTCCCGTATTCGAAGAAACGAGGTAAGAACGACATCCCACGGCTTTGGACGCTCGCCAAGGAATCAATCGAAAAGGACGCTACAACTTTTGATCCGCAGATTCTTCAAAACTGCATCGCGATCAAAATGGCCAATCTTGCGAAACTTACGATGGGGATGTTTTGGATGAATCCTGACAAGTATCTCGCAGTGGATAGCAAGAATCGAATGTTCTTTAAAGCTCGCGGAATCGAATCTCCACTGGACGCGGACTCTTACTTTCGATTCTTAAGTGATGTCACGGCAAAGCTCGGTCACGACTTTCCTTCTATTTCGCGTCAGGCACACTTGGATTCGATCAGTAAATCTGTGCCTTCAACGAGCAGCCAACCGAAGGATGGATCGCAATCTGCCGGTGGAGAACGAAAATATTGGTGGTTAAATGCGAACCCGAAGATTTGGGATTTTGAAGACCTGCCGGTAGGTAAGACCCAAACATATACCTCTCATAACGAGTCAGGAAACAAGCGTCAGAAGTACAAGTATTTCGGAGAGGTGAAGCCCGGCGACTTGGTAGTCGGCTATGTGACTAGTCCTCAACGAGAGATTGTGGCGATCTGCGAAATAACAAGAGGACTACACTCTACGAAGCTAGGCGAAAGCATTGAGTTCAAAAAGGCTGAGCAACTCCAGAATGCGATCAGTTTTGAAGAACTCAAGACTAGCGCGGACCTTGAGGATAGTGAGCCACTGTCTAATCACCAAGGCAGTCTCTTTGCGCTCACAGAGGAAGAATACGAAACCATCCGCGCCATTGTCGACGAAAAGAATGTTTCTAAGCCGCCTGAAACACCGCTTGAGTATCACAAGCGCGACGCTCTCCGGGAACTATTCCTCGAAGAAGAAGCGCTCGATGACGTTTTGCGACGACTGAAACGAAAGATGAACATTGTCCTGCAAGGCCCGCCGGGTGTCGGAAAGACTTTTTTAGCGAAACCCCTCGCGTACCTATCGCTCGGCTCAAAAGATAAATCGCGAATCGAAATGATTCAGTTTCATCAATCATATTCATACGAAGATTTCATTCAGGGCTTTCGACCTCTTGAGCGTGGAGGGTTCGCACTCAAGCCATATCTTCTATTCCTTTTGTAGGAAGGCACAGCGCGATTCAAACAATGATTACTCTTCATAATCGACGAGATTAACAGAGGCAATCTGAGCAAGATATTTGGTGAGTTAATGCTGCTACTCGAACACGATAAGCGGGGGCCCGAGTTTGCAATCCCTCTCGCATATTCCGAAACAGCAGACGATACATTCTATATCCCCGCTAATCTCTATTTCATCGGAACGATGAACACGGCAGATCGGTCGTTATCAATAGTCGACTACGCCCTCCGAAGACGTTTTGGCTTCATAAATCTACATCCGCAATTCGACAGCCCTGGCTTTGTGCGGAATCTCAAAGTTGCAGGTGCCGCCAGTGGGCTTATTGAGAAGATTCAAAAGCGAATCAAATCATTGAACCAGACGATCGCCGACGACACTAGAAACCTCGGATTAGGTTTTCGCATCGGACACAGCTACTTCTGCCCGATTGACGGCCTGCAACCGGACGAAACATGGTATCTGGATGTGATCGACGCTGAGATTAAGCCTTTGCTTGATGAATATTGGGTCGATAATCCGAGTATGGTCGCAGATGCGATTGGTGAGCTTACAGCCTAACAACGTGGACAGTCCCATCCCAATCGAGAACATTTACTATCTTCTCTGCTACGCATGGAACAGGCTGGAACGAGAAAGACATAGTTGATGTTTCGTCGTTGAAGAGTACGCAACTAGCAGACTTGTTCGCGCGAGTTCTCATTAGCGGAACTCATCACTTAGTTCGTCGCGGATTCGATAGAGGCTACTTGGAGTTTTCTGAAGATACCAAAAGACCGCGAGGAAAGATCGATTTCACCAGAACGCTCAAAAGGAATCTCTTGATTGAAATCGACTTAGCTGCGATTTTGATGAGTTGGACTATAACGTTCTGCACAACCGAATTCTAAAGACCACCATCGCGAATGTCATGGCGGTTGAGAATCTGGACTCGGACCTTAAAGAGGGATTACATGAAATTAATCGTCGGCTATGGGAAATAAACGAAGTAATTTTGTCGGCGCAGTTATTTCGTAGGGTCCAACTTCATCGAAATAACTACTATTACGGATTCCTCTTGAGTGTTTGCGAACTAGTTTTTGACACGCTCCTTGCAAGTGAGGATCGTGGCAACATGAGGTTCCGTGACTTCGCCAGGGACGAGAATAAGATGGCGAAATTGTTTGAGTCATTTGTAAGGAACTTTTATGTCCTTGAGCAAGATCGTTTTAGAGTTCAATCGCTTAAGATCGCTTGGCAAGTCGAGAGCGGAACCGATCAGGCAATAAATTATTTGCCCGAAATGAAAACTGATGTTTGCCTCACCTCTCAGGCTCGCAAAATCATTCTCGATTGTAAGTTCTATCGAGATGCTCTCCAGACTAATTGGCAGAAACGAACTCTCCATTCGGCTCATTTGTACCAACTGTTTGCCTATCTGAGGGAATAAAGAAAGCGATGACGGATGGAACGACTGTGAGGGAATACTTCTATATCCGACCGTAGGAACCCCACTGAATGTCACCTACAAAATCCAACGTCACTCTATGGTGGTCAGGACTGTTAATCTGAATCAAGATTGGCGTTCGATCCATAAAGAAATGCTGGAGGTCATATCCAATTGATGCGTTGTGCTCCGATCGGTCTTTGGCTCATAACGCTCGTCCCAAGCTTCGCACTGGACAACGATTCCAAGGATCATTCACCTTTGAATCGATGGATCCGGAAGCGGAGGTCGTTTCGGCGTCGTTTTACCCGCTGCCTTGATTGCCCAGTAACCGCGACCTGGACGCGGAATGTTAAGCTTCCTGCAAACTTTCGCTAGTCCAACGTCGGACAGTTTGTATCTCTTGGCGACGTGCTGGATCGGTTCTGACCAAATCTCCCTATAAATCTCTTCGCGGTTGTATCTGGACGCAAGCTCACGTAGAGCCCATTGTCGATATCTCTCTTTTTGCCGCGCGTCTTCCGCTTTTTGTTCTGGCGTCCGAACATCGAATCCCATTCTTAAAAGATTTCTCGCGACAGGTACGAGATGTTTCTTCATTGCGGGTGTTCGAAGCAGGCTATGAATCGCCTCCTGAAGACCCGCCGAGTGCTTCACCAATCGTTCCACTATTTCTAACGTTACGTCCGGTTCGCACTCGTACAAATTTCGTCGCATCTGACCAACCTCACGAGCATCATCAGGTCGCCACAGCGCCCCGCGTTCAAGCAAGAGTCGAAACGTGTCAAGAGGGTCGGAAACCGAATATTTTGAGGCCTTGAAAGGGCTGCCGTAGAGACTATCGCCATATCCAAAACTTCTGAATTGCAGACTCGAAGACAAATATTTGCCCAGAGCCGTGGAACCCCCTTTGGGTTTGTCGTTTGGTTTGGCTCCAAGATCTAACAAATACCGCACAGTCTCGACGCGGCCAAAGGTGGCAGCGCACGCAAGGAGATTATCGAGATCGTCTTTCTTCGCGTCCGGCTTGAGACGCTTCAAAATCTCCGCATTCTTGCTGTATGCCGCAGCGGTGAGCGCGCTCGAATACTCTTCGTCATCAAAGTCTTCGTCGTCGCCCCATGCGGGTCCACTTGAACGCGGATCTGCACCTGCCCACATCATAAGCTCATCCATTTCAGATCGTCTTTGAAGCAGAAATACCGAAGGGCGCGGTCGGCCTGTTCCTGGAGCTGCGGAGCAAGATGCGGATATTTCTCCTTACACTCCCGCCACGGACCAAGCATGGTTCGAATTCTTTCGGCGAAGGCCTCGGCAAAAGGATAGCCAGTAATAAAGTCGGCGCCGTGATCGAGAAAGTAACGAATTGGTTGGATCCCAAAGCAGGAGCGCCTCGACGAATGGGACTGAGCTGATTTCAGCACCATGTGAAACTAAGAGCTCAATAAGGTCCAAGCGTCTATATGAAAGAGCGTGGTCCAAAGCCTGATTCTTCAGTACCTGGCTTTGCTCATTGCTAACAAGCAGTTCGACAAGACTAAAGAAGCCAGTGTCGAGAGCGACCCTGAGGGGCGTGGTTTTTAGTTCAGCCGGTACCGAGAGCGAGTTCCCAGAACTGATCCAGTTCTGGACATCAAACAGACGCCCGGTTTTGCACAGTTGGAGTAGCTGTTTAGCCTCGATGGTAGATAGAGTTTCGGACACGAGCAACAATATATGAGCCATCCGACATGATTTCTAGCCGGAACAGATGGTCTGGCGGGATCAGGCGAAACCCTCATTGACATCTTCGGCAATCACGTTGAGATCTATCCATGAGTATTCAGTAATCTCTACAGTAACTCTTGTAGTAAATAAGTCGCGTCTTTTCGCGTTCGCCTTCAACAAAACGTCGGTAGATATGAACAACTACCGACGTTTTGTTGATGCCATTTGTAGCGGTGAATTTCAAACCTTGGCTCCCGCAAGGTAGTGGTTTCCGAAATGGGCGGCTTTTCTTGATTAAGAAAATGGTCGTTTTAAGAAAATAGGAGCTTTGCGTCGGAACTCCCCTTTTTGGCGCGATTAAGGCCGCCAGGTTGATTCGCAACTGCTTGAGGTTACCTTAGGGTTAGTGTTAACATGGCCATGTTAATTAACTTGGCCTTGATATTAACAGGGCCACGATATTAACCTCGGTTACATTAGAGGTATGAAGAACCCAGAAAAACCTAAGGAATCCGCTGCCTTCGAACGAGAGCGACGCGCCGAATCTTTGCTCGCCCAGATATTCGAGCAAGGCGGTTGGCGTGTTGAGCGTGAGCCTCACCGCCCGAAATCCCAGCTCGATATGATAGTCCGGCGTCCTGGAGTTGTGTATGGGGTCGAAGTGAAGGCGGCGGTCGAGGGCCGTGGTGATCGTCTAGTGCCCCTCTTTGCGCAAGCCGTGCTCCAGTCATTGCGTGGTGCGCGCAAGAATGCGGCACCTCTCGCAGTAGTCGCTGCGCCCAAGATCAGCCCAAGCGCCGCAGACCAGGTCCTAAAGTTCGCGGAGCACTACGCTCCCGACGCGGCTGCCGGCGTCATCGATTTCGAAGGACTCCGCTTGTTTCGGGGCCCGCACCTCGAGGGTCTCAACGCGGAAGCTCCGCGCATCTCATCGTTGGCGTCGAAGTCGCCGCGAATCTCCGGACATCTATTCTCTGATCTAAACCAGTGGATGCTTAAAGTGTTACTGGCCCCGGAAATTCCAGAGGCTTTACTCTCCGCTCCGCGCGGACAGTACAGAAACGCATCGCAACTTGCGGCAGCCGCGAAGGTGTCCGTGATGAGCGCGTTTCGCTTTGTGCAACAACTCCAAGACGAAGGATACCTATCCGAGTCTGATCCATACTTGAATCTCGTACGACGCGAGGATCTCTTTCGCCGATGGCAGGCTTCGGCCTTACGATCGGTCAAGGAAGTGCCCATGCGGTACCTGGTCAAAGGAAACCCACTCGTACAGCTCCGCAAAATGCTTGATAGCGGTCGTGCATGTCTGGCGCTGTTCGCTGCGGCAGAGGCGTTGAAGCTCGGATTCGTAGAAGGCGTGCCACCTTACGTTTATGTCGAACGCATTCAGCCCTCAAACCTTTCGGCATGGAAGAATCTGCGACGATGTGGGCCGGGCGAACTTCCTGACCTCATCCTTCGTCAAGCTCCGGCCCCACAGTCAATCTTTCGCGGACTAGTGCGCCCGAACGGTATGGCGGCATCCGATGTCCTACAAGTATGGGTGGACGTTTCCTCGCATCCGTCGCGCGGACGCGAGCAGGCGGACCTGATTCGCAAGAGAGTGCTTGAGCGGGTGATCAAGGAGAAGCGTTAATGGAGGACCTTGCCAACTTCGCGCGACTCGTGGACGCCATACGCCCGTGGCTTACCCACGTGGTCATCGTTGGCGGTTGGGCGCATCGGCTGCATCGGTTCCACCCGCTAGCAACCGCTCCAGAGTACCAGCCACTCCGCACGCGCGATGTTGATTTAGCTTTCTCAACGGATGCACCGCTCCATGGCGATCTACGGAAGGCGCTAAGCAAAGCTGGCTTTACGGAAGAGTTGTCTGGGGAGCACACACCGCCTGTTACGCACTACCGGCTGGGTGAGGAGGATGCTGGATTCTATGCGGAGTTTCTAACCGCAAAAATAGGGAGCGACCTAAAGCGCGATGGGCAACGTGATATGACTGTTTTGAAAGCAGGTATAACCGCCCAAAAGTTGAGGCACCTCGATCTGCTCTTGGAAGCGCCGTGGCTTGTTCGCATCCAGGTCGAGGCTATGCCGATCACTCGCTCAGTTGATCTGCTGGTGCCGAACCCAGTGAGCTTCGTTGTTCAGAAGCTCTTGATCCATAAACGCCGAGATGCTCAGAAGAAGGCGCAGGATGTATTGTACATTCACGATACGCTGGAATTGTTCGGTGCTTCGCTCGGCCAGTTACGAACTGTTTGGAAAGATGAAGTGCGCCCCAGGATACCTGCTCGAACGGCCAACCGAGCAACGGCAATTGCCGGTGAACTATTCAAAGGCGTAACGGATGTTATTCGTGAGGCCGCTCGAATACCGCAGGACCGCAGGCTCCAACCTGAAGGCGTTCGCGCTACTATTCAGCACGGTTTAAAAGAGGTCTTCGACCTGTTGTTAAGACCAGGAGTATCGAAAGACCTATGAGTAAAGAGGCAATCCCCGAAGTATCGAATCACAGCCTTGCATTCGTTCCGCTCGGCGCTGGCTATCATCAATCCACAGATATCTTCGCGCGTGGTCGACCGATTGACACCGGTCTCCTTGCTGAGTCATTGATTTATTACGACCGCGTACTAATGCACGTTGATAGCCCAGTTCAGTTCTCACAACTGATCAGCTTGCTGATTCAGCAAGGCTTATCAGTAGCAAATATCATTGCTCTGTTCCGGGCTGGCGTGATTGGGATTTACAACTTCGCGTTCACTACAAATCCCTTCATCGATTTCATAACACCTGACAGCATTCAAATACATGGACTCTACAATTTTCAAGACCAAACAATGCAGCAGCCGAATTCTTTTTTGAAGCGGTTCCTTGGATTCGAGCCGTTGCGCGAAGTTTTTGAGAACCATGCGCAATATGACCGTTTCGTTGCAGCGCTGGAAGATCGTGTCATCGAAGTTAAGGCGGATGAGATCGGCTCCAGCGCCATTGATAACGCCTACGGAGACTTTCTTAACCCTGAGCGGAGTGCGTTAATGGCTCAGGAACTCGTGAACGAAATTTATCGGATAAAGGGCTTTGGAAAGCCACCTAAGCTCTCTGTAGAAATAAAAGAGATCGGCGATGGGCAGTTCATGGTCGGTTGGAACGTTCCGTTAAACCGCCTTCCGGCGTTGGAAACTGAAACAAATATTAAGGCAGCAGTAACACTACCGCTGAGCACTGCGGCTGAGGGCAATAAGTACCTCTGGGTGTCTGATAGGTTGAAGTGCGATTTGTATCTGGCCCGACCTATCAGCGCTTTGGTAGGGGACAAGCTTTTCGAAGCTGGAGAAACTGCTCTCAGATCGAAAATTAGAACTAAAAACGTTATCGAAGAGCTTGAAGTTCGGGTAGAGTTCCCAGACCTTCGGCGCTATGTGAATCTTGACAAGATCGACTTTCCCCGAGTTCTTGAGATAAGAAAGAAGGCGAAGAAGTTTCGCGAATGGCTACAGTCAGAGGCTGATCGGGATCGAGACGCAATTATTGCCTACCATCGTGAGGTAGCGGTGGAGTCAGGCTTTGCAAAAGTTACGCGGAAGTCCATAAGGCTGTTCGGAGTTTTGGGAGGAGCGGCTGTTGGCGCAGGCGTGGGAGCTGCGCTTGCTGACGCGGCCGGTGCTGCTGGGGGAGCTGTTCTTGGGGCGGGCGCAGGCGACGGTGTCGCCTATCTGTCCGAGCTTGCTGCTAATGTTGGAGCTAATTGGAAGCCCGTTGTCTTTGGTGATTGGTACAGCGCGAAAATTGCAAAACTGCTGAAGGAAGATTCTCAAGAGTGACCGCTGTCCTGGGCGTCTCCAAGAGTACGCTTCGGCATTTTACAACAAGCTGGCGCTTAGATGGCGCGCTTCTGGAAAAGACTGTACTCTTACCTAGATCACTTTGACGGCTGCAAGGCCCATTTATATTGAGAAATCAGTGGAGGTCAGGTTTGGACCAAGGCCACTTTGAGGTCTTGAAAACCGCCGTCCGAAAGGATATGCAGGTTCGAGTCCTGTCCCCCCCGCCAATGATCCTCTGAGCCAGTGTCATTAGGGTGCGGTTCGCCGGTCCGGTCCCACCTCTTTAATGCACCTGCCGTCTCGGATTTCTATCGTCGGGTTTCGTTCACATGCCGCCTCCGACGCGTAGAAGGTAAAGGTCACGCCGACTATCCCCAACAGCGTTAGCAGCAGCAGTACTGGGATGAGCACCACCCCGGCCTGCCATTTTTCCGTGTTTGAGTTCATGACTTGTCTCCTTTCGATGTGTAAGAAGCGTATGCGGAAAGCGCACACGCGAAAACCACGCAGTTGCCTGCGCACCTCGAACCACAGTTAGCGATATATATCTGGCAGTAAGCCGCGCATGGTACGGGAAGAAGAGCATTGAAAGTCCTTAAATGTTTTTAATTTCTTGTATTCTATGAAAGTCACGATCCGGATACAAAAACCCTCGCGTTTACAAGTGGCTTTCGACGCCTCATCTTAAACTTAACTATTCCGTTTGTTGCGGCTCGGTTTGGAAAGTTGTGCGGGCAAGGCTGATAAGAATGATTGCCAGGGTGACACTCGAAGCCGTGAGCACAATATAAATCAACCAGGGGATGCGTTCCGTGAGTGGCAGCGGCTCGGGCGTGTATTCAGGATTTGTAACCACCCCGCCAACCATGCTGTGGATCGGTTCACGACTCGAAGCGGGCTGCCCGCTTGCGGACCCAGGTTCGGCTGATAACCTGGATGGTAGTTCTTTTTCGAAGTCGTAGTGCGGTGCGGTGACTCGAGGATTACCGAAAAACAAACGTAGTGGTTGGGCGGGCGATTCCTTCAACTCGAATACAAGCTGCCGCGCCGGAGCGCTGGCCTGGATCGAAGTTATCGACAGTGTCTGATTGCTGTGGTCGATGAACAGCAGACGCAGCTTTCGTGCATGTGCCTCCTCGTCGAATGTGATCACCAGCGGTTTTGCTTCCTCACCAACGTGTCGGGTTAATTCACCTAATGCAATCAGACGTACGTTCTGAGGGTTGTCAACAGACTCGATATAAAACGGGCGTGAGAAAGAGGCGTCGGCAATCTCGAGTGCGAGACGGTCGCAAGGCACTCGAGCGCCTAGATCGATGGTCCACTGCGAGGCAGGCGCACCCTGATTACGGAGCAGTTGATAGAGCGGGACATACACGCCCCACGTTGTTAGCTCGCCCTTAGCATGGACTGCCATCATCACTTTTACTTCGGTAATCTCTGGCGCTTTGTCGTCCGTCAACTCATCCCGAAGAACTCTCACACGCAAGTACCTGTATCTGCTGGTCGGGTAGTCTACCCGGCTCGAATCGACCGCCTTATTCTGCGACACGAAACTAAAAACCACTCCGCGAGTGTTAAGCGTCCGCCACTCTTTTCCCGAGTCGCTGCCCTCGACCTCCACTTGTCGCCGAAAGTTTGCTCCGGTGGTTTTTATCTCAACCTCGTTGTGTTCACCTGGATTCTCGCCCAGATCCACTGACACTTCGCTCGCTGATGAGCCGACGACGCCTGTGTTAAAGACCCTCGCACCAATCTCTCGTTTGTCGTCAAACTCTCTTCGAATGCGAAGTGCGTACGGAATTTCCCTGTTGCTCGCATCGTAGAGCCGCAGGTCGGCCAGGTCCTCACGTGCCTTGTCCATTACTTCGAGAGGTACGACGATGTCGTATATTCCAGGCACGCCTGCACTTGGCGTTACTTCAAGAAAGAAAGGCCACGATGACAATGAGGCTTGCGCGTAGACGGAAATAACAGCAAGCCACACCGTTGCGGCAAGAATCACGAGCAGGACTAATCCGTGCTTCTTCATTTTGACGACTCCCGGGATTGAAAAGCCTTGTGGTAACCCCACGCCACCAACAGCAACAACACTCCGAGCACAAAGAAAACGATGATGCGGTAGAGCTGCTGGAGCTGGGCAATATCAATTAACATTGCCTTGATTATGGTCAACGCGAAAAGGGCCAGCGCAGCCCAACGCAGGCTCGCCGAGCGGCGGACGAAGCCCGCCGCCGCCAGTGCAGTTGCGTAAGCCGCCCAGAGAACTGAAAGGGCCATCTGGCCCAGCCAGAGCTGATGTTCAGCGTTGTCTGCAATTCTCTCGGCTGCTGCTCGCGCGGCAAAGAACGTTTGCGTCTCCACCGACATCACAAACCAGAGCGTGACGATAGCCGCCAACAAAATAGCGAGCCTCAGCTTAGGCGCATGAATCTGCTTCCGTTCACCTACCCTTTGATACAGAACCGAGGCAACGAACAAGCACCCGATCACAACCAGAGACGAAAGGAAGTATCGGTTCAGAACTGGCGTGAACATAGGGCGAAAACTGAAGGGGGTGCCCCATGGGGTGTCCCAGAAGAAGAGCTTTGCCAGAGCAAGTCCGAACAGAGTGCATCCAAAAACGCGTAGCTTTAGTGATCTGATTTCCAGGCCGGCCCACAAAAGCGTAAGTGCTTCAACTGCCCACGCGATCGTAATCCAGTTTGACCTCAACTGAATCGGGATCGCAATTGTCACGAAAGTCAGGGCGATGCCGATCATCGCCAACAACTCGCTGCGATTTATTGCGTTCGGGGTCCCCGGCCGGGCGGTCCCCCTCGGGTACATGGAACGCTGCAGGATCTTCGCTGCACTTGCGTATAGCAAAGCCATGCCGATTGCTAACACACCCATCCAGTCATGATGGCTGGGATTGAGCAGATGGTAGGCGGTTGCGAAGAATACGAACGGATTAATTAAGAGCAGCGCCAGGTCTTCGATAGTGGGGAATTCGCGCCGGATCAGTTCTCTTCCCAAGTGAGCCAAAAGGAAGATTAGGAATATGGCGGTCTGAAAGATCAAAACCGCGGCGCGTTTTTGCGGATGATATCTCTCGTTGTACCAGAGCCAGAACAGCATCTGAGTGCCGAAGTAGGCGACCGAGCTTAGTCCCGTCCAGTGTTTGAGCAGAGCCAGGGCGCCGACATCGAGCGCTACGATGTAGGCGAACAACGATCGATATTGATCCCGATCAGAATGCAGGAGTACTGGCGCCAGAAAACCACCCACCAATGCCATGATCGCGATGGCCGGCGCATTGTAGAGCAGCGCCAGACCCGCTGCTTCGCCAATCAGAATCGCTATATAGACGAAAGCAACTTTCTGAGTGACAAGATGGTAGTAACCAAACGCGGCATAAGAGGACAGGTAAAGGAGAATAATGCCGCCTGCAGTTAGTATCTGCGAGAAGATCCGCCACCGACGCTGATGATACTTGAAACCGGCGACGCTCATTCCGATACCAAAGGCGACGCCGATTGCCACTCGACCCAGTTCTCCGATCCAACGGTTCTCAAACGCATATTTCAGGAAGAAGGCGGTCGCGAAAAGGATCAGCGCGACAGCTGCCCATCCCACCCAACGGCGTCCGATCATTGATTCAATCTGGTTCGCGCGCTCTGTGTGGCTTGGACGCGGTGAGGTAGCCTCGGACGTGATTGCAGCTTGAGTCTCTCGGGGAACACTCGGTGACACTTCAGGCAAGACTGGTCCCGGCGGTTGGGGACTCGTAGTCGATGGCGGTTGCGCCTGTCCCGACCTAGCTTCCCTGGTTTGTTCGTCAGACTCCCTACTTTCCTTAACCGCTTCTGGAAATATCGAATGGGCCGCCAGCGTCGCTTCGAGCCGCCCGACGCGGGAATAAAGTTGTTGGACGCCTTGAACCAGTGATACTTCGCTGGCCGGTTGTTGAGGGCTGCCAGGTATTGGAGATTGCGCGGCCTCAAGTCGCGAGATCCTTTCGTTAAACTTTTTCCTGGAGCTTATAGAGATTGCGAGAGCAACAATTGGCAAGACGATTGCAGAAAGGAACACTGCCACCACAAACAACGCGAGAAACAGAACTATTAACTGGTCCATTAGGTGCGAAGGCTAGCAAACTCGTTACGACACAGGGCAACGACCGAAGGTAAGCAAACTTTTGGGAAGTGTCTTGTCCGACGCTTTATTTCGCGCGCATTCTATTTTCCACGCGAGAGGCAAGTCAACAAAGTTCTCTAACCCCTAGTAGGGGATAGGGTCGCTCAGTGGATGAGGTTCACGCTGCACCGCGCTAGGCATCGCCTTAGTTTCACCTTTGTGGTGAGTTGAGTTGCTTGCGGAAACCCCAGGCAAGCTCTCAAACTCCTCCATTTGCAGAAAATTGCGGAGCAGGCTAGGCTAGAGCCGTCACTGAGTGACGGTTCATTCAGTCGAACACATTTCCAATTGCCGATTGCCAAATGCCAATTGGTGCTGGACGCGCCGAAACCCAATAGCGGGCCAGGTATGGGAAACAAATCGGCAATTGGCAAGTGGAAATCGGAAATGATTCTATGCGATCCGCGCGTTCACTGAACTCACTCCGGCCCGTAGTCGTCGACAAGCGCGAAGCTATCTTGCGTGCGGCGATCCGCGTCTTTGCCCACAACGGCTATTTCAATTCCAAAGTTGCCGACATTGCGAGCGAAGCGGGAGTTGCTGATGGCACTGTCTATCTCTACTTCAAAAGCAAAGAAGAGATCCTCCATTCGATATTCGATCGCACCGTGGAGGAGGCAATCTCGGAAGGTCGGAAGCAACTCGAGCTGATCAGCGACCCGCGCGAAAAACTTCGGCGGATTGCGCTCTTGCATCTCGAACGGATGGGAGCGGATCGCGATCTGGCGGTGGTGTTTCAGGTAGAACTGCGCGGCTCAACCAAATTCATGGAAGAGTTTTCCGCCGCGGGATTCGCTGAATACCTGGGACTAATTCGCGCGACAATTGAAGAAGGCCAAAGCGCCGGTGTGTTTCGCCGGAGTTTGAATGCAAAGGTTGTCGCTAAGATTTTTTTCGGCGCTTTGGACGAGATGGCCACCAACTGGATTCTCTCTAAACGTCGTTACAAACTAGTACCCATGGCAGATCAGGTGCTCGACATCCTGCTCAATGGAGTTAGCGAGAAGTGAATTCGGTCCCCCAGGCTACGAAGGAACGAGCAGTGACTTCCGTGCGCGAACCCCCGACCTCTGAACATCCCGCAACCCTCATTGAGGCCTTTGAGCGAAGTGCGCGAGACCATAAACGTTCCGACACGCTGAACTACAAACGTGACGGCCGCTGGATACCAATCTCCTCGGACGAAATGCTCGCCCGCACTCATCGCATTGCCGGGGGACTCTATTCGCTAGGAGTGCGTTCCGGAGATCGCGTCGCACTTCTCTCTGATAGCCGGCCGGAATGGACTTTGACCGATGCGGGTTGCCTGTTTGCCGGCGCCATCGATGTCCCCATTTATCCCACGTTAACCCCGCCGCAGGTACGCTATATCCTGAAGGATTCCGGCTCGCGTGTCCTGGTGGTGTCCAATCACCGGAAGTTTCTCGAAGTGAAAGAAATTCTCAGGGAATGCCCGGCAGTTGAGCAGGTGGTCTTTTTTGACGGCGCAGATGTAGACAAGGCCGAGGGAATTACTCTGGTAGAGCTAGAGAAGCGCGGTCAGATTCTGGACGCAGAACAGCCGCACCTAATCGACGATCTGGCTCACCGTATTCCTCCGGATCAACTGGCCACGATAATTTACACATCCGGGACCACGGGCGAACCCAAAGGCGTGATGTTGACGCACTCTAATCTCATTTCGAACCTGATCGACGGTGCCGGGAACCTTTCGTTCGACGAAAAAGACATTGCTCTTTCAGTCTTGCCGCTCTCGCACATCTTTGAACGCCAGGCAATGTACATGTACCTCTATCAGGGCATGGCGGTTTACTACGCAGAGTCGCTGGAAACTATTGGTCCGAACCTGCGTGAAGTGCGTCCCACGATTCTAGTAGGAGTGCCTCGTATCTTCGAAAAGATCTATGACCGCATCAAGGAGCGCGTTGCGGCCAAAGGAAGAGTCAACATGGCCTTGCTTTCATGGGCCGTCTCAGTTGGAAAGGCTTATGCGCGGTTTGAGGTTGATAAAAGGAAAGCTCCCCTCGCACTGGCGCTGAAACACAAGCTGGCCACAAAGCTGGTTTTCTCTAAATGGCGCGAGGCGTTCGGTGGGCGTATGCGCTTGCTCGTTTCGGGCGGCGCTGCATTGCCGGAAGAGTTGGGCTACATCTATCTCGGCGCGGGCATTCCTATCATTCAGGGTTACGGACTCACTGAGACATCGCCCGTGATTACGACCGGCAGGGTGGAAGACAACCGCATCGGGTCCGTGGGCAAACCGATCCCTCGCGTGGAAGTCCGGATCGCAGCAGACGGCGAGATCGAAACGCGCGGTCCAAACGTGATGCGCGGCTACTACAACAAACCGGCGGAGACGCGCGCCGTGTTTACCGAGGACGGTTGGTTTAAGACGGGAGACATCGGCACCATAGATGACGACGGTTTTCTGCGCATCACGGACCGCAAGAAGGAATTGTTTAAGACCTCCGGCGGAAAGTACATTTCGCCGCAACCCATCGAGCAGATGATCAAGGGGTCGCGATTTGTCAGCCAGGTGGTACTGATCGGAGACGGGCGCAAGTTTCCCGCTGCTTTAATCGTACCCAATTGGCAGCAGATTGAGTCCTACGCACAGATAAAAGGGATCAAAGTAACCAGCCGGGCGGAACTGTGCCTGAATGAGCGAATAATCGACTTGTTTGAACGGCAGATTGCCGCACTCAGTCTGGACCTGGCCCAGTATGAACGAGTAAAGAAAGTTGGGTTGTTGGAAAACGAGTTCACCATAGAAGGAGGCGAACTCACTCCGACCCTGAAAGTGAAGCGGCGAGTGATTGACGAGAAGTACCGCAGCGTGATCGATCAGATCTATAACGAAGCAAGGGACTCTGGTAAGTAACGCCCCACCTGCAATCAGCGCAATTCTCCGGAGAAAAAGGAAGTCATTTGACTTGGGTTTAAGGAATTTACCAGATTTAACCGCGCTACAGCCATCCGTGAATCCTGTTCATCTGGTCTAAGTTTTTGAGCTTTGATGGAATTACCCAGGCACGCTGCGGCCGGGCAGATCCATGGCGGAGAGAATCCGTTCCGCGGCACCACGTGCTGCCTGCTTTAGCAATTGCTCGGTGTAGGGCAAACTGGCTCGACCGCCCGGCCTGGGCATTACAATTACCCCACCGCCGCGATACGCCTGTTGATAGCTTCGACCGTTGGTGATTATTTTTGCCGTCGTAGGAGCAAACACCCAGTAGTCGATATAAATCTCGCTTAGATCCTCGTCACCCAAACCTCTCGCATTATCAAATCTCAGCTGTATCCAAACAATGTGCGAATCTGTCTCAGCTTTGGCCCGCTTGGCTGCTTCGCCACGGTTCATCTCGCGATGAGCTATGTCGACTTTCACCGAAGGCGAATCATCAAGCCGCTCTCCACATGCGCGCAGCACGCTGTCGTACAAATACATCGGTATGTTTGTAAAATTCGCGACCCGATCGATACCTACAATAAACGACAGAGCGGCTCTTGTTTCTGCAGCAGGCTTCTTCTCAACTGGCGCGGCCTGAGGAGTAGGCGTAGGAGCAGGTGCTGATGAAGATCTTGGCGCTCGCCTTCCCGACTGGGCCCCGACCGGCCCGGCGCATAGGGCGGTCAGCGCAAAGACCGCAACGATACTCAAACCCGAAGCGACGATATGTGAGACAGGGCGGTGGTTTGTCATGGTTGTCAGGACTCAAATCTAAAATCATTGTAGCACCGGGTCCGGAATACTGGCTCAGATTTGCTACACTGGCGAGACCCCTTTTATATCCAGGGTTCGGATCGGCAAACAGTGCGCTCATTGATCATCACCAGAGTTTCCGACCAGGCGCGCGGCACGCGTTCCTTTGATCTCATGCCCGAAGGAGAGGTGGGAAACCACGGTGTTTCTTTTGTGCCGGGGCAGGTGGCAGTTTTGCAAGTAGAAGGTGAAGCCCCTGCTTACTTTGCCTTTGCCAGTGCGCCGCAAGATCCGGAGCTGGAAGTGTTGGTTAAGCAAAAGATAGGCGTCAGCAACGCAATCTTCAAGTTGAAAGCAGGCGAACGAATTCAGCTCCTGGCCGTGACTGGTCACGGCTTTGAGCTTAACGACCATCAGCAGAAGGATCTTGTTTTTGTGGCGATGGGCACTGGCGTGGCGCCTTTACGTTCAGCGCTTCGGCACGTGCTGAAACGCAAACAAGACTTCGGCCAGCTAGTGGTGCTCTACGGCGCCCGCACGCCGGACGATTTCTGCTACCGCGATGAAACTCAAGATTGGGAAGATGCCGGAGTGGAACTGCGTCAGGTTGTCTCGCGGCCTGACGGACACGACTGGTCAGGTCCGACCGGTTACGTTCAATCGCTACTGGATCACGTTCTACCATCACTCCACTCGCCCATCGCATTGATTTGTGGCTCGCTACAGATGATGGAGCAAACACGCGATCGCCTGAGGAAGATGGGCTTTGCAGCAGATGACATTCTGACGAATTACTGAACGGGACCGAGAACTGTTTTTGAGGGCCCTTATAGTGGGTTTCGTGGATCGTCTGTTCGAACAGAACCTCAACTACCCGGCTAACGTCACTTTTCTCTCAAGAGCCAACGTCAAACCGACGACGCAGTAGAAGATCATAACAACTTCTGAGTCACCCCAGTTATAATGGACCAGGCCACTGGTGAAGAAGCCACATAGGCCACCAAGGGCACCCAGGACGACGCCCAGCTCCGCCCAATTATTGAGGTTATTCGTGACGCTGAGCGCGGGATTTCGCGCCAGTCGCCAAAGCATGCGCGCATAGATAGCCAGAAAACTTAGCCACAGAATCAGCGCTGGGATTCCGCGTTCAAGTCCTATCTGTAGCAGATTCGAATGCATGTGCCCCCACGGCAAGCGGCCGCCATCAAAAAGTCTCCATTTGCGCCAATGGCCCTTGATTGAATCCATGCCAACGCCCATCAAAAGGTGGCGAGGTTTGCTAGTGAGTAGACCGTAACCCTCGCGCCAGACTGTGTCGCGCCAGGTAGTCGATTGATCCGTGAAATCCAGAAAACCGACGTTTCGTTTTTGCTGAAGAATGAACAGGCCCGCGAGAATCAGAGGTATGGCAAGCACGGTGGCGGTGAGAATGGCTTTGCGGCCGGCACCCAG
>Ga0136617_10000031_pt1 | contig 87925 bp, 84 predicted proteins | sample AntDrymUQ3222106_2_FD_129672 | JGI IMG/M metagenome (GOLD analysis project Ga0136617, IMG submission 129672) | Polar desert sand microbial communities from Dry Valleys, Antarctica - metaG UQ322 (21.06) | ecosystem: Environmental > Terrestrial > Soil > Desert | place: Antarctica: Dry Valley...
AAACTCTGGCCCGGGTTATCGGCCCTGCAGCGCGAGTGGCAGCGCCTTCTCCGAAGACTGCGGCTAGTCCAGAGGCCATGAAAATTGTACTGAGTGCTAATGAACCTGATTCTCTCTGTGATGACTCTACGTTGTGGCGCTAGTGGTGATCGCTTGGCTACAGGGAATTCGGCCTTACGACCCATACGCTAACAGAAACGCCGTGCCCTCATCGAAGACTGGATCAAGGGAGTTCTCGAGGGTTAGGCTGACCCTGGAGCCCGGCGTCACCCTCCAGGCACCTTGTTTCGCTCAGGGGCTGCGGCTTCCGAACCAGAGAATATCGATGATGCGCTTAATTCGTTGCAAGGGGCCCGGGAACGCGGGGCTGGCGCCGCTGGCTACTCCTTCAAACGGATGCTGAAGCGGCTTTTATCAGCTGTCAGGTGCATTGCATAGCTCACATCGGACAAGAGCCGCCCTCGCAGGAGCGGCTCTTTTTTTTATACGCCCGGCTTACGCCGGGACCCTCTGCGCCTCGGTGCGAACCGGAAGCCACCGGGGGTCCATAGCGGACGCTCGGGGGCCACGGGTGCGGGTCACAACTACCGAACCTCTGTCGCTTCTACCGTGAGAACGACGTCGGCGAAGTCTGGCTCTCCCGCTGCGCCCGGGTTGCCGCCATCCTCGAAATTGATGGTCCAGTTGGGAAAGGTTCCCGTTACGTGCCCGGCAGGAGCGCCTACGGCCGGGTCACCGGAATCCGGGCGGCCCTGGTTGAACCGTATCCACACCTGGCTGCCCGCCTCGAACACAATCCGTGAGTCGGTGGGACCGCCGAAGATCCCGATCGACTCGCCGGCCGTCCTCAAGCACACATTCAAGAAGACCTGGTCCCCGATTGGCGGCGGGATGGTGATTCTGCTCCCCAGGAGGTCGCAGCTGATCCCGCTCAGCGTGAGCATCACGGTGGACCGCACCGCAATGTCGAGGGCGCAGTCCACGCGACTACCCGAAGTGGTGCAACCCTGGGCGACCAGAGGCGGCGGAGACGCGGTGACCGTCTGCGTTTCGACGTCGGTGGCGCCCTCGTTGTCCGTCACGGTGAGCGTGACTGTGAAGTCGGTGGGGGCGGTAACGATGTAGCTATGCGACGGATTATTCAGCTCGGAAGTAGCGCCGTCGCCGAAGGTCCACGCATAAGTAGCAATCGTACCGGGGTCCACGTCAGTGCTGGTGCTGGTGAAGCTGCAGTCCGCTGCATCACAGTCGTGGGTGAAACCCGCAGTCGGTGGCGTGTTCACCGGGACGACAGGAGCGACGGCGACCGTCTGGGTCACGACTGCGGTGGCGCCCTCGTTGTCCGTCACGGTTAGCGTGACAGTGAAGTCAGTGGGGGCGGTAACGGTGTAGCTGTGCGACGGATGATTCACATCGGAAGTAGCGCCATCGCCGAAGCTCCATTCATAGGTGGCGATGGTGCCCGGGGCCTCGTCAGTGCTGGTGCTGGTGAAGGTGCAGTCCGCCGCATTACAGGCGTGGGTGAAGCCCGCCGTTGGTGGCGTGTTGACCGGGGGAATCACAGGGGCAGGGGCGATGGTTATGGTGCTGGTCTTCGTGTGGCTCAATCCCTCAGCATCATGTACAGTCAGGCTTACGTTGAAGTCGGCGGCAGTCTCATAGGTGAACGATGCATTCGCCGTGTTCCCGTCAGCGTTGCTGTCGCCGTCGAAATCCCAGCTATGCTCCGTTACCTCTTGGTCATCAGTGCTGGTACTGGAAAAGTTACAGGCCACGTTGATTTTGCATGCCGGCACAGCGAAGTTCGCCACCGGAGCTATGTTATCGGGCGGCGGGGTGCCGCCGCCGTCACTACACGCCGAGGCCAGCACCAGCGTTCCGGTTACCACAGCCAGCATACCGATTGATCGCATAGGTTCATCCCAGCTGAGAGCGACAGAGTGCCTAGGGGAGCCGTCGGGAACGATGCGCGTGACCTCGCACCACGCCTTGCCCGGCGCATGCGCCAGAGCCGTGCCAATCGCTGGCGGCGTTTCGCACACCCGCCGTGTCGGCCGCGCAACGATTGATTCTATATGAACCTAGCCCACCGACCGGGGAAGCATTATACCGGTGCGACAGATCCACAACTGTGGCGACCGGCACCAGCACTGTCGTGGGCTCCAGCCCTTCATTAAAGAGCACAGGTTACTGCCTCGAAACTGGGATTTCGAGGGGTGGCAACACGACCAGAGTTAGATCTGGGAAAGCCTGGCGCCCAGGCGCTTAGGTGCTACCAGCAGATAGGCGTCGCGCAGCAAGTCGCCCAGGTGATCCCAGGCCGCTCCATCCAGCCACACTCCAACCCAACCGCTCGGACCCACATACGGCGGGACGAAGAAACGCTTCGGCTCGGCCTCGACCATCATTGCCTGGTTCATGCGCGTAGCCTTGCACCACACCGCGGACCGGCCGGCGCCATGGTGGTTTCCCGAAGAAGCGTACATGGCGAATAGTTTGTTGCGCACCCGGAATGTTGGCTCGCCCCAGGCTTCGACTTCGTGCGCCTCGGGTAATGCGAGGCAGAGCTTGCGCAGGCGGATCAGCGGGCGAGGTGCCATTCAGCAGGTCTCGACGGGGAGATGGACACCGGCAGAATGGCACAGACAACGGGCGAGCAGGCTTCCAGGAACGCACGACCCCTAAAAAGGATCAGGCCAGCGGACCCTTGCCCAGGAACTGAATGAGGGTGGCGTCTGGTGTTCGACTGTTGAAGTGAGTCTCACTGATGTTGGCCATGCCGCGCTGCCCGTTGTCGAGCGTCAACCAGATCCGCTCGCTCGGCAGGAAGCCGTCGGCAGTACGGGACATGAACTCTCCATGCCAGGACTGGCGGCCGGAGCTCGAGTCGGTGACCGTGACCCGTACGTCAACTTCCGCCAGTGCCTGCCGATTCGACCGCTCGATGGTTGCCTTTACGGATTGCATGCGCGCCTGCTTTCTCTCTGGTGGGTGTTACTCCTCGAGCGCGATTTCGTCGGCCGGACTTTCCACCGAGGTGTCTTCGGCCGTGGCCTTCGTCCGCTCGAGCTTCCGCTGTGCCTTCTCTTCCTTCTGGCGCTGCTTGGTGAGTTCCTTTTGACGCTTCTCGAATCCGTAATTTCGCTTTGGCAAGAATGCTCCAGGTGAAGCCATCCGGCCGGTGAGACGCCCGGAAGCTGAGGATTACCGCGTGGCTGGGCGATCGACTCTGGCTAGAACGCTACCACTCGAGGAGACCGTCTTCCTCCAGAAAGGCGGCAACCACGACCAGCGATGGGAAGCTCGGTGCTTCCTTGAAGGCTCGCGCAGCGTCTCGCAAAGCGGGCGAGGCATGCTGTCCACTCCGGAGACGAAATTGACGATGAGTGATAGCCAGCTCGTTGAACACCCGGCGCAGGGAGCTTGCCTCCCGCGCATGAAGCGGTGTTTGCGACGCCGAACCTTGAGCTTGATCGGTTCTTGGCTGCCGGGGGCGCTTACCCCGTGGGCGCGACGCGCGCGCCCTCTGATCCAGAGCAAGGCCGACTTCAGCCACGCGTGCCTGGACGCGCTCGGCCAATGGGTGTAAGCCGTTGGACGACGTCGAACCTGACTGGGCGGGGGTCTTTTTGGGCATGAGGTCCTGCCAGAGAGGGGACTACCTATTATGGAGCAGCTTAAGCAGGAAGAAACTTAACCTCATTGACGCTCATTCAGGAGTGCGTACAGGCAAGTCGCTGCCACACCACGCGATGCAGAGGGCCGTCGACCGAATTATTGCATGCTTGGTCAACAGGACGGCGGGGAGTCGAGCTGGACTGGAACGGACCCGTCAGGTAGTGAGCCCGCATTCAACTCATCAGGCCGGTCCATAGTTATGTATGCGGCAACCCGACCCTCCTGGCAACGAAGCAGAATCATCGGCTGGTTTTCGTTATCCAGGGAGCCGGATGGTAGCGGGCCTGCCGAGCATCCAATTCCGAGCAGAAGACAAAGCATCAGCCAGGCGCGAGCCACAATCCCCTCCGATAGAGTTCCAATGTGAAGCCGCCTCGGGACAACCAGTAGGTAACCTGGCTGTGCCGAGGCGGGGTGCTGGTCTGCGTTTTCTAGTTGCCGGTCGGAAGCGCCGTCAGCGTCAACACGAGGTCGTCGAAGTCCTGGTCTACGCCATCCTCATAGGTAAGAACCCATTCAGGGTAGTTCCCGCTCACCCGCAGCTGCGGCGGATTGTTCAGCAGCGGGGCGGCTACCTCAGCGCTGATTTCGGTGCCCGCGGGAAAGGCGGCGGCGAACACCAGCTGCTTGCCGGCCTGTTCGAAACAGCCGTCATTGGTCAGCGTTCCGTTCACCGGAGCCGTAATGCGGAAGAGATTGCCGTGTGCTTCGCAGCTGCTGCTGTTCAGAACGACTTTGAAGCCCGCTTCCTGCTCGAGCCTCAGCGTGCAGGCAACAAAACCGCCCGGAGCCGAGCCATCCACGCAGGAGAGCGAAGTGACCGCCGGCAATGTGGCCACAGCCTGGTGAGAAACAATAGACGTATCGCCTTCCTCATCAGTGACGGTCAGGCTCACACTGTAGGAGCCCGCGCCGCTGTAGGTATGGACCGGGTGCCGCTCGGAAGACGAGCCCTGGTCGCCGAACGACCAGCTCCAGCCGGCCACGCCGAGGTCGTCGGTGCTGGAGTCGGTAAAGTCGCATCGGAGCGCGGCGCACTTGAGTGAGAACTTCGCGTTGGGAGCCTCGTTCTCCGGCTCGATCCTGTTGGAGCCGGAATCCTTGCAGGCCGTGATCAGGCCCGCCGCAGCAATCACCGTCACGAGCCGAATCGTCGCTCTCATTGTGCGCCTCAGTGGGTTAGTTGTGTTGGTTTACGCTGCGGATCGGCCGCAGACTTCCGTCCTGGCCGCCGGAGGATGCCTTCTCCGGCGGTCACGCACGCCCTGCCAGTTACCGTTTGACTTTTGGTTGCTGCGATTTCCCTGCTGCCCGCCGGAGGGATCACCTCCGGCGGGGTATTGCGCTTTTAGGCTTATGGTGCGGCGGTCGCCTGAACCAGGAAGACCACGTCAGAGAAGTCCGGCTCACCGCTGGTACCCGGGTTGCCGCCGTCGTCGAACCTGAGAGTCCAGTTCGGGTAGCTGCCCTCAATCCTCACTGCCGGACTGCCCACCGGCGGATCCGTCGGGTCAGCCGTGCCCTGGGTGAAGTCCAGTACCAGGTCCACGCCTGCCTCGAACACCAGCGGAAGCCCAGCCGCGTCTCTGACGGTGGATTCTTCACCAACACTTCTCACGCACAGGTTACCAAATACAGTTTGCCGTCTCGGTTGCTCGACCTCGAGTCGGTTCCCGGTGAGCTCACACATCACTTCGGTGATGGTGATCTTGACCGTAGACCTCTGGGCCACATCCAGGGTGCAGGTCACCATATTACCGGTCGTCTGGCACAGCTCGACCGCGGGCGGAGACACCCGCACCACTTGCGATGCATCATCGGTAGCGGCGTTGTTATCCGTCACCGTGAGCGTGACCGTGAAGTCGGTCGGAGCTGCGACCGCTGCGTAGTCGTGAATGGGATTCTGCTCGGTTGAGGTGGCGCCGTCGCCAAAGTTCCACGCGTACGCCGTGATAGTGCCCGGGGCCACATCAGTGCTGGTGCTGGTGAACGTGCAGTTCCCGAGGTCGTCGCAGCTGGTGTTAAAGCTTGCGGTCGGGGGGGTGTTCACCGGCGGCGGAGGTGGTGGTGGAGTTGTGGTGGTAAGGGTGATGTCCTTGGAGATAGCGTTCGTTGCCCCGTCATTGTCCGTAACCGTAAGCACGACCGTCTTGACCCCCGCGGTGGCATAGACATGCGACGGGGTGGGCTCCGTACTGGTGGTAGCATCTCCAAACGACCAGCTGCGTGCCGCTATGGTACCGTCGGGATCGGTGCTGGCGTCAGTGAATACGCAGGTAAGTTCGGTACAGACCTGGTTGAAGGCTGCCACTGGAGCGGTATTCTCACTCGGACCATTGCCTCCATCATCCCCGCCGCCGCAGGCCGACCCCACGGTCAGCACTGCAGTTACCCCAGCAAGCAAACGGATTGATCGCATAGAACTCTCTTCCAGCCAAAGGTGACAGGAACCCACAGGAAGTCGACGGATTGATGCGCGCAGCCACCACGCGATCCGCCCGCCGCATGCGCCAGAGCCGTGCCAGTAGCCGCCGAGCCTTGGATTGCCGTTGCGGCACCAGCCAACGAATGATGTCATATGGACCTAGCCATCTGGTCCCGCAGAGCATCAGCCTTGTGCGGCCAGACCACAGCTGTGGCGGCCGACCCATACTCCGGCCCAGATATAGTAACCAACCTGCAGCCTAAATGCGGACTTTTGCGTGCCTTGCCCACTCGGCTGGTTGACGCGAGGCCCTTGATCTGGCTACGTTTGCGGGCTGTAACCATGACGGACCTGTCGCTGTCGCGCAGCCAGATGCTGCTCCTGAGCGGGTCGGCTAATCGTTCCCTCGCCGAAGAGGTGGCCGCCCATCTGGGGCAACCTCTCTGCCAGGTCACGCTCCGGCGGTTTGCCGACGGCGAGCTCTTTGTCAAGATCGACGAGAATGTTCGTGGGCGGGATGTTTACATCATCCAACCGACGAACCCGCCGGCGGAAAACATGATCGAGCTTCTGCTCCTCATGGACGCGGCCAAGCGAGCCAGCGCGGCCCGGGTTACATCCGTCATCCCGTACTTCGGCTACGCCCGGCAGGACCGAAAAGATCAGCCGCGGGTAGCCATCAGTGCCAAGCTGATGGCGAACATGGTGTCGATGGCCGGTGCTGACCGGGTTCTCGCCATGGATTTTCACCAGCACCAGCTCCAGGGGTTCTTCGACCTTCCGGTCGACCACCTCTACGCGGCGCCGGTGTTCGTCAACCACTACCGGCAGAAGTCGCTGCGCGACCTGGTTATCGTGGCACCTGACGTCGGCTCGGCTAAGATGGCGCGTGGTTTTGCCAAGCGGCTAAACGCTACGCTGGCGATCATTGATAAACGTCGGCCTTCCGCGAACATCGCCGAGGTGCTCAACGTGGTCGGTGAAGTAACCGGGAAGGACTGCATCATTCCGGACGATATGATCGATACCGCCGGCACCATGGCGGAGGCGGTCACGGCGCTGAAACGGCTGGGAGCGGAGGACGTGTACTGCTGCGCCACGCATGCACTATTGTCGGGCCCGGCGGTCGACCGGCTCATGGCGTCGGGAGTCAAGGAAGTGGCGGTCACTAACACAATAGCCATCCCTCCGCCCCGCCGGTTCGACCGGTTGAAAGTGCTGTCCATTGCCGGGCTGCTGGCCAAAGCAATCGGATACACCCACAGCGATCAGTCGGTAAGCTCGTTGTTTGATTAGGTGAAGGTCTAGAGTCGAGGGTCGAGGGTCTACTGATCCTGTGGCGCTGACTCACTAGACCCTAGACCCTTGACTCTAGACTTCTTGAGGTAAAGATGGCCCAGCAAGCGAATCTCCAAGCCGCCACCCGTTCCGGTACCGGCAAAGGCGCCGCCCGCAGCCTTCGTCGTCAGGGAAAGGTCCCCGGCGTCATCTACGGACATAATCGCGCGGCCGAAGCGGTTGCCATCGATACCGCCGCGCTGAACAAAATGCTGGTCGGCATCAGCGCAGCCACCACGGTGCTCGACGTCGTGGTCGATGGGCGACCGGCGGTAAAGGCGCTGATCCGCGAGATTCAGCGAGACTCCGTACGCCCGGCCCACATACTGCACCTCGATCTCTACGAGGTCCGGGCTGACGAGAAGGTCACCCTTTCCGTGCCGGTGCACCTGGTTGGCATTCCTGAGGGAGTGCGCAACTCCGGTGGCGTCCTCGACCACTCGCTCCGCGAGCTCGAGATCGAGGTTCTTCCCGCCGACATCCCGGAACATGTGGAGCTGGACGTCACCGCACTGACAATCGGACACTCCCTGTTCGTGCGCGACATCAAAATCGACAAGGCGGAGATCCTCAACGAGCCGGACACCCCGGTCTGTACTGTGGTGGCGCCCCGCACCGAGGAGGCACCGGCGGTGGTCGAGGAAGCCGCGGCTCCCACCGAACCGGAACTCATCAGGAAGCCGAAGCCGGACGAGGACGAAGCCGAAACCAAGGCCTAGACTCTGCACACGATGGTGGGGCTGGGAAACCCCGGCCCGGAGTACGCGGACACCCGGCACAACGCCGGCTTCCGCCTCGCCGATCGATTGGTGGACCGCTGGAAGTTGCCGCAGTTCACCCGCGGCGATCGCGCACGCGAGACCCGAGGAAACTGGCTGGAGTTTCCGGTCAGGATTCTCAAGCCGCAGACCTATATGAATAGAAGCGGGGCCGCGGTCGCCCCGCTCAGGACTCTTCCTGGCTTCGATCCCAGCCAACATCTACTTATCCTGGTGGACGATGTAGCCCTCCCCGCTGGGCGTTTTCGCCTGAGGGGAGCTGGGTCTGCCGGCGGCCATAACGGACTCAAGAGCATCGAGGGCGTTCTCCAGCGGCAGGATTACGCCCGGCTACGCATCGGGGTTGGGCCACCTCCGCCCGGACCGGATGAGCTTTCCGACTTTGTGCTGGGAAGCTTCACCGCCGCAGAGCGGGAGCTAATTGAAGCCCTGCTGGATCCGATGAGCGAGGCGGTCGAGAGCTGGATCGAGAATGGCATTGAACAGGCGATGAACCGGTTCAACAAGGGGGCGAGTTAACGTTAGACTGGCAATAGGCAAGAACAACAATTAGTCAGGGAAGAAATACGCAAACCCCTTGAGACTAGAGTGATGAGAAACGGTTTTCTGGTGACCTTCGTGGCCTTCGTGCCTTCTTGGTGAAGTAGTTACCGATCTATGCTGCGACTTGGGATTGTTGGTCTCCCCAACGTGGGGAAATCCACCCTCTTCAATGCCCTCACGTCCGCCAAGGCGCTGGTGGCGAACTATCCATTCGCTACTATCGAGCCCAACACCGGGATCGTCCAGGTTCCCGATCCCCGGCTGGATGCCCTCGCCCAAATCGTGAACCCTGAGCGAACGGTTCCGGCTGTGGTCGAGTTCGTTGACATTGCGGGCCTGGTCAAGGGTGCCAGTGAAGGCGAAGGGCTGGGCAATCAATTTCTCGCCAACATCCGCGAAGTGGATGCGATCGTGCACGTGGTACGCTGTTTCGAGGAACCCGATGTGCAACATGTCATGGGCGCGGTGGACCCGGCTCGCGACCGCGAGATCATCAACATAGAGCTGGGCCTGGCCGATCTGGCCAGCGTGGAGAAGCGGCTGGACAAGACCGCCCGAGCCGCCAAATCGGGCGACCCTCAGTCAAAGCTGGAAATGAGGCTGCTGGAGGCCGTCCAGCGGCAGCTGGCTGCTGGGCGCCCTGCCCGCACGGTTACCCCGATGGAGGAGGAATCGCCGGCGTATCGGTCCTTCAACCTCCTCACTGCAAAGCCGGTGGTCTATGCGGCAAACGTCCCCGAGGATGAGATCTCCTCGGGGAATCACCATGTAGAAGCACTTCGCGCTGCGCTCGGCCGGGACGGGGAAACCGCGGAAGTGGTCACGTTCTCAGCCAAGGTCGAGGCCGAGCTCGCTGAGCTCGCCCCCGAAGACCGCGGGGGCTTTCTGGAGTCGCTGGGACTAACCGAGTCAGGGCTGGACCGACTTGCTCACGCGGCGTATCACCTGCTTGGTCTCCAGAGCTATTTCACTGCCGGCGAGAAGGAAGTCCGGGCCTGGACGGTTCACCGTGGCGACAAGGCCCCCAGTGCGGCCGGTGTGATTCATTCCGACTTTGAGAAGGGCTTCATCCGGGCCGAGACAGTCGCCTTCGGAGACTTCGTGCGGGTGGGCGGGTGGAAGCCGGCCCGGGAGCAGGGCCTCGCCCGCGCCGAGGGGAAGGAGTATGTGGTTCAGGATGGCGACGTGATGCTGTTCCGGTTCACCAGCTAGCACGGAACGAGTCATGCGCATCGGCATCATGCTGCGACACTATGACCAACACGGGGGCGGCGTGCGGGTGTATACCCAACGGCTGCTCCACGCAATGCTCCAGCTCGACACCGGTCACGAGTTTGTGTTTCTGTACCGAAACCCGGGACTGCTCGGTACTTACGCCGGGAACCGCAGAGTTCAGGAAGTGGCGCTACCGGCTCGCTCGGTTCTGACTTGGGATCAGGTGGCGGTCCCCTCCGCCATCCGGCGGTTGGGCGTGAACCTCCTCTTCAATCCCAAGTACTCGATACCGCTGCTGGCCGGCTGTCCCGCAGTGTGGGTATGCCATGGGCTCGACTGGTACGTCATCCCGTGGGCGTCCCGCCGCATCGACCGGCTCAGCCACCGCTTTCTGGTGCCCCGGTACGCGGCAAAGGCAGCGGCAATTATCGCGGTTTCCGAGGTTACCCGGGAGCACGTTATGCATTACCTGAAGGTGGAGCCCAGCCGGGTTGCCACCGTCTACTCCGGGGTCGACGATGTCTTCCGCCGTCCACTGACCGATAGCCATCTGCAGGAGATCCGAAGAAAGTATTCCCTTCCCGAGCGGTTCCTTCTCTACGCCGGAGCCATCTACCCACCGAAAAACTTTACCCGGCTCGTGCGTGCCTATGCCGAGGTCGGCCCGCGCCAAGGAATTCCCTTAGTGGTGGCCGGGGGCGAGAACCGCTTCCTCTCCGAACGCGAGCTCAAGGAGCCCGAGGAGCTCGGTATCGCCGAGTGGGTGCGCTGGCCGGGTTGGATAGAACAGGAGGACCTGGTCGGGTTCTACTCCATGGCCGAGGCGCTGCTGCTTCCCTCGATCTTCGAATCGTGTGGGCTTCCGGTTCTGGAAGCCATGGCGGCTGGGTGTCCGGTAGTAACAGCCGACCGGTATGGTACGAAGGAGCTGGCGGAAGGCGCGGCTGTAATGGTCAACCCCGAGTCGGTAGAAAGCATCGCCGATGGTATACGCCGGGTCTTGCACGACGACGTGCTTCGCGCCGAGATGGTGACCTCCGGAAGGCTTCGGAGTCGCGATTTCACCTGGGAGCGTTGCGCCCGCCAGACACTTGCCGTCCTGGAGTCTTCCCTATGATGAGCGCCGGGACGGCGGGACCTGTCGAGGTCCTGGTGAATGCGCGGCATCTCGCCGGTACTCACACCGGCATCGAGGTGTACATGGCGCGCCTCATAGAGGCGCTGGCGCTGACCGGTCAGGTGCGGCTTATGGCGCTTTCGTGGGAGCCGCTCGGTTTGGAGTTGCCGGGAGTGGAGGAACGACTGCCCGCCAGACGCCCCACCCTTCGTCCTGGGTCGATAGCAGCCACGCTTTGGAAGCTGTGGTTTGATCAGTGGCGGTGTCTGGGCGGCCGCCCCGATCACAGCGTTCTCTTCCACGGTATGGACGGGTTTCTACCGTATTCTCTTCGGTCGGCTGACCGGTCGGTTGTGACGGTGCACGATCTCGGCTGGCATGTGCATCCCGACTTGTATGACCGGCGGGTTCGGCTGATGTACGAGGCGCTCTTTCCCTGGGTCCGGCGGCGGGCGGACCGGTTCATCGCGGTTTCCCGTTATACCGCCGATGACCTGGTGCGATCGATGGGGGTCAAGGCATCGAAGATTGAGGTGATCTATCATGGCCTCGATCCAGCGTTCACGGCTCCGCTGCCAGCGAGGCAACCAGCTGCTCCCGCATCGCCATACCTTCTCGCCATGGGCGGGATCTCTCCCGCGCGCAAGAATACCCGGAGGCTCATCGAGGCCTTCAGTCGCTGGCGGTCGCGTGGCGGATTCCGCACTGCGGTCGAGCTGCATTTGACCGGGGTTTCGCTGGAACGGTTTTTCCTTCAGAACGGGGCACCGGTGCCTCCCGGCGTGTCGTTGCTGGGATACGTTGACAAAGCGGAGCTCCCGAACCTCTACGCCGGGGCAACGGCTTTTCTGTATCCCGGGATATACGAAGGCTTCGGCCTTCCCATCATCGAAGCCATGGCGTGCGGAACACCGGTGGTGACATCTACTACCGGGGCCGCACCAGAAATCGCAGGGGGCGGTGCCATTCTGGTTGACCCTTTTGACGTAGACAGCATCATCGCCGGAATCGAGCAGGTCACGGTACCCGAGGAAGCAGGCCGGCTGCGCGCGCTCGGGCATGAGCGGACCCGCTTATTTAACTGGAGCTCCGCTGCCGCACAGACAGTGGACGTCTACCGGCAGGTCAGGCCGTGAAGCACTGATCCGGTGGAAGGCAAACATGACTGAGCGTGGCAGACTTCGGATCGGCATTCTACAAGACAGCGCCTTCGCCAGCTGGTATATCCGTGATCTCATCACGTGGGCCGCCCAGCAGGACGGTCTGGAAGTCAGTCATTTGATTATATACGCGCCGCCCGAAGAGCCCCGGTTCAGCCGGTGGCGGCGAAAGTTTCTTCAGCACAAGATCGGCGGCGGCCTCCGGATCGTAGCTTTGCGCGCCATTCAAACCGTCGAGCAGGCCTTCCTCCGGGTCTACTACGGAGGCAAGCACCGCGATCACTCAGGACACTTTCAAGTCGATCACCTGGTCCCCAATACTCTGCATATTCGTCCCACCATCTCGAAGTCAGGGCTGGTCTACCGGTTTTCCGGCGAGGAAGTGGCCAAAGTCCGGGCGGCTGATTGCGACGTTCTCATCCGTGGTGGGCGCGGCATCCTCAAAGGCGAGATTCTGGAGGCGAGCACCTTCGGGGTCCTGTCGTTTCACCACGGTGACAATCGGGTGAACCGGGGCGGGCCGGCAGGGTTCTGGGAGACCTATCTCGAATGGCCGGCCACCGGCTTCATCATCCAGCGGCTCACCTCGGAGCTCGATGGTGGTGATGTGCTCATGCGCGGCTCGTACTCGACCAAATGGTTCTACCTGTTCAACCAAGCTGCCCTGGAAAACAGCTCGAACGTTCATCTCAAGGACCTGCTGAAGAAGCTCGCAGTCACCCGAAAACTGCCGCCGGCAGAAGCGCCTGCACCATACTCCTCCAGGCTTTTTCGCAGCCCTTCGATTCTGGATTGCCTCCTCTACACGGCCAAGGTCATCGGACGGCTGGTCCGCAAAGCGGTCCTGGCCATCCTCCCATACAAAGAGCGTTGGGCTGTCTCCTACATGTTCACCGGATGGAAGAATGCTGTGCTCTGGCGCGGCAAGACTCCCAAGCCACCTGCCGGTCGGTTTGTGGCCGATCCCTTCCTCTGGCAGCACGAAGGAAAGACCTTCTGTCTGGTCGAAGACTATCTGTTTCGCAAGAAGATCGGCCGGATCTCCGCATTCCAGATCGACAAGCAAGGCGCGACCGAGCCGGAAGTGGTACTGGCCGAGCCTTTCCACCTGTCGTTTCCGTTTCTCTTCGAGTTCAATGGCACGATCTACATGTGCCCTGAATGCTGTGGTTCTGGCCAGATCCGGCTGTACCGGTCCGTCGAGTTCCCGGGCAAGTGGGAATTCGTAAAGACGATTATGGACCATGTGGCGGCATCGGATACCATGATGTTCGAAAAGGGAGGACGTTGGTGGATGCTGACCAATCTCGAACGGGCCGGCCGGGGCGACTACCGCTCGGAGCTTTACCTGTTCTCGGCCGAGTCTCCCCTGAGCGATTCCTGGGTGTCTCATCCATCCAATCCGGTCAAGATCGATCCAGTCGGAGGCAGGAACGCGGGCCTATTGCGGGACGGCGACCGGCTGTACCGGGCCGGGCAGGTTCAGGGTTTCGATCAGTACGGAGTTGGAGTTCGCCTGTTCGAGATCTGCACCTTGTCGCCGGATGAATACCGCGAGCGAATGGTTGCCGAGATCCGGCCCGGCTTTCAGGATGGCCTCATCGGAACTCACCACATCTCCAGCACCGGTTTTATTACTGTGGTCGACAGCTACCGCCGTGAGTTCGTGCGATAAAAGGATGGTGGACATCTAAGGGTTTAGCCACGGCACCCTCACGCTCCTATTTTTAGCCTCATATCTCCTCCCCGGGCCCACGGGATGGACGGGTTCCTTCCCTACTCTCTCCGACGCCGAGACCGCTGCGTGGCCACGGTGCACGATCTGGGGTGGCAAGTCCAACCCGAGCTGTACGACCGCAGCTCCGGCTGATGTATCAGGCCCTGTTCCCCTGGGTACGTCGCCGCGCGGATCGTTTCATCGCGGTGTCCCGATACACCGCGGATGACCTGGTGCGGCGCGCGGGTATTGCCGCCTCGAAGATCGACGTTGTGTATCACGGCCTGGATCCGGCTTTCAGGCGGCCAGTGATGAACGAGTCCGCGGCCTCGGTCACGCCGTACTTCCTTGCGGTTGGGGGAGTCTCTGCCCGGAAAAACACCCGGCGGCTGATCGAGGCGTTTACCCGGTGGCGGGCTCGAGGTGCGCACCGTAGCCGTACCAAGCTCCGTATTACCGGCACCTCCCTCGACCGTGCCTTTGCCCAGGCCGGAGCGGCCTTGCCTGATGGGGTGTCACTGCTCGGCTATGTCGCCAAGGCGGAGCTCCCGGATTGTATGCCAATGCAGCTGGGTTTCTGTATCCCGGGATCCATGAGGGGTTCGGGTTTCCGATCATAGAGGCCATGGCGTGTGGCACCCCAGTGATGACCTCCAGCACCGGCGCTGCGCCGGAAATCGCCGGAGGCGCGGCGATCCTCGTGGATCCATTCGATATCAACAGCATGCAGGAAGGGATCGAGCGACTCACTCAACCTGAGGAAAGCACCCGGCTTTGCGGCCTTGGAGCAGAGCGAGCTCGTTCTTTCACCTGGAGTGCCGCGGCGGAGGCTACTATCGAGAGTTATCGGCAGGCGCTGGATGTGCGCTAAAGAATCGTCGTCTCGTCTCCCCAGGGACTGACCCCCTCCGATATCGGTGGAGAAGCTGTGGAGATTACAGCCATGACACATGTTCACGCCCGCATTTCTCTAGCCGCCGCACTGCAGATTTGTCTCGGATCCACCCTTACAACCGCTAACGCCCAAACCCCCGATCAGCGTGGCGAGATCACGACCCTCCGCGATTCGTTGGGAGCATCTGGGGACATAGCTGCCATAGAGGCGTTGAGGAAGCGTACTCCCAGCCGAGGGCGTCAGAATGAGGCCAATGCGCTTCGTCTTGGCGCGATGGATCATCGATTGGGTGAGCTGACGGGCGACCGAAAGTACTTCGACGCCGCGATAGCTCGGTTTGCCGAAGTTACTCGCCGCCACCCGGACTGGGCCGAAGCATGGTACGGGATCGGCCTTGCCAAGCTGGAGCTGTACGATGAGGGTTTTCCGGCCAAAGAGGGGCCGTACCAGTGGAGCGGAAGCGATTACCTGCACGGTGCGGCCGATGCCTTCAGGAAGGCACTCGAGGCCGATCCTCGCTTTGGCGCCGCCGCCGGGCGCCTGGCCTCATCGGTCTTGCGGGAATGGGTTGACCTGCAGCATAAGGAGGCTCTGGTAGCTCTACGTCGAGCGGCCAGCGGTCCCGGGGCGGGTGATTCGACAATCCAGCTTGCGCACGGGCTCATCGAGCGCGAGTCTGGGGACGGCAGTTCCGCACTCGCTGCCTTCGATCGTTTCCTGCAGCTCGGAGGGGACTCTGCGCTGGGACTGCTGGAACGGGCTCGCACTCTCTCCCTCTTGGCTCGCCCTGCTGAGGCTCAAGAGGCCTATCTAGCGGCGGCGGGCCGGGCGCGGTCGGTCGCGTCGGTGGCGCATCTTCGATCGGATCTCGCCTGGATCGCCACTCGGGAGGAGCTCGCCCAGTTCGATGCCACCCAAGGTCCCAGCCGCGTGGCGTGGCTCAAGGGATTCTGGGCGCAGAAGGACGCCGAGGATGGCCGGGGGCCGGGGGAAAGGCTGGCCGAACATTACCGGCGGGTCTCCTATGTGATGCGTCACTTCCGCCTGGTCAGTGAGAAGCAGCAGCGAGCTACTCTTTCGTTGATACGCAGTCCCCTCCTGAACAACCGCACACCCACAATCGAAGATCGCCTGCGGGCATCGGTCCGGAAGCTTGCCGCAATGGAGCGGCAACTTGCCTCCCGCGGAGCCGCAGGCTCGATCCTGGAGCCGGACGGGGCCGGCGACCTCCCTACCGATGCACTCAGTGAAGCTTATGCCCAACTCAATGATCAGACGCTGCTGAGGGCATACCGAAGCGATCAGCATGTCGTAGATGACCGCGGCGTCATCTACGTCCGGCATGGTGAGCCAATCAAGCGGGCGACCTACGCCGGCGCCGATACTGACCCGAATGAGTCGTGGCTATACTCGACCGATACGGGTTCTCGGATTTTTCATTTCACTGGCCTGGCCAGCCCAACGACACTGGTGGAACAGCTACCGCTCAACCCGGAGCTTCTGGCCTCGCGTGGAGGGCTCGACCCGCGCTATGAGCGAATGGCCGCCGATGCCGGAAAGTATCGGCTGACCCCAATGCTTCGGGAACAGGACCGCTCACTTGGACGGGACGCAATCGCCGCCGGAACCACGACCGACACGTACCCGATGCGTTTTGACGAGGACCTTGCGCCGATTGTTCAAGCATTAGGAGTTCGGGAGGGTATGGGCGGAGAGGGCCAGATTCTTGTGGTTTTTGCGGTGAAGGGCGCGGCCCTTTCCTCCAGAAGGGTGGGAACGGATTCGGTCATCGTCTATCCTGTCAGGCTCCGCCTCATTGCCCAGAGCGCCAAAACCGGCGTGCTCCACCGTATGGACACCACACGAATGTTTTCCACCGGCCGAGTCCTGCAGGGGGAGGATTTCCTGACCGGACAGGCAAAGCTGCCGGTTCCGGCCGGGCATTATGGGGTGCGGATCGTCGTGGCAGATGAGCGGTGGCGGAGGGGGGCCGCAGTCGGTCAGGATAGCATCACGGTTCCGGACCTGGACGCTGGAGAGCTGGCCATGAGCGAGCCTGTGCTCGGTCGTGCCGGAGGTGGCCAGATCTGGGTCTCGCCATCAGACACCGTTCAGCTCAACCCGCTGAACGCATACCCAGTTGGATCCAGGGTCGAGGTGTATTACCAGGTTGGCGGGATCAAACCGGGGCGCAGCTATGAGACGATTATAGAGATACGGAGGCGCGGCAAACGAGACCGCGTCAGCGCCGAATTCAAGGAGTCGCATCTCGGATCTAAGCTCGCCCGCTTCCGCACCATCGGGCTCGGCAAGCTCCCCCCAGGGGCATACCTCCTGACCGTTACCATGAGGGAGGTCGATGGACCTGCCTCCGTAACTCGGCAGCAGTCGCTCAACGTGACCAAGGACTAGCAGGGCCACACCGGCTCGCCTATCTTCCCGCCCACATATCTCCTCCCCGGGCCCACACCAGGCCCGGGGCAAGCGCGCCGGCAGCATACCGGCCAGACCGAAGGAAGGTGTCATGCCCCGTCAGTATGAGGTGGTCTATATCTTCGACAGCTCGCTCGAAGAGACCACCATCAATGAGCGCCTAACGCGCTTCCATTCCCTGATTCAGAAGGACGGTATCGAGCCTCCCCAGGTCAACCACTGGGGCAAGCGGACGCTTGCCTACCCGGTCAAGAAACATGAAACCGGCTACTACGTGGTTACCAAGTTCGACGCCGACGCCACTGCCCTGCCCGAGTTTGAGCGTGCCATCAAGCTCGACGAAGGCGTACTACGGTTCCTCGTTGTGGTCAGCGAAGGTGCCCAGCCGGTACCGGTCACCGCCGGCAAGAGCGACGAGGAGGATGACGAATGAGGCGGCCCCAGAAAACCTGCGCCATCTGCGAGTCAGGAGTGCGAGTCGTCGATTTCAAGGACGAGCGTACTCTTTCCCGTTTTCTCACCGAACGCGGCAAGATTCTGCCTAGCAGGCTCTCCGGCACCTGTGCCCGGCACCAACGCCAACTCAGCACTGCCATCAAGCGGGCGCGCCAGCTGGCCCTGTTGCCCTACATCAAGGGGTTCGGCGGCTGAAAACCGGCGGACTGGCGGACGAGACGGCTGGACGTTCGCGGGCCGGTTGGGGCGCAGTCCTGGCTCTGGCTGGGTACCTCGTACTGGCCCCACCGGTGCTGCTCCTGGGCCCTCTAGCCGGTCTGCTGCTCCTGTCACGTCCAAGTACGACACGCGAGTGGGTATGGATAGCGGGAGCGATTGCCTGGTCCGCGCTCTGGTTGAACCAGTCGGGCGGGCTGGCGGTGCAGTTCGCTCGCGCCGGCGCGGTGCTCCTAACGGGAATGTTTCTGGCGCTGACCGTCCGGGAGCCCTCCACCCATTTCTCCCGGGCTCTTACCGCCACCGCTCTGGCGGGCGCAGCGCTGGCCGTCTGGATGTGGCACCTCGGTCTGGGCTGGGGAGAAATACAGACGGCATTGGAGCGCAATCTGTGGACCTACAACCGGGAGCTGATGATGCGGCTGAGCGAAGCCGCGCGCTCTCCAGCCGCCAACGGGATGCAAGAGATGGCTTCCGTAGTGAAGACGGTGGGGTCGCTCTACCCCGCCTTCATGGCGCTGGCTGCTCTGGGGGGCCTGCGGCTGGCGTGGAGCTGGTGCCATCGCATCGCTCGGCACCCCATCGGTCCCGCCCCGGCGCCATTTACCGCCTTCCAGTTCAACGATCAGCTGGTCTGGGGCTGGGTATTGGGACTGGCCCTCTGCCTGCTGCCTCTTCCCCGCACCGGCGCCTTCATCGGCGGTAATCTACTGCTGGTTTGGGCGGTTCTCTACGCCGCCCGCGGGCTGGCCGTGTTCTCCGCCGGGTCGGGGCGGGTGTCCGCTCCGGTTATCGCGACGCTGTCGGTCGTCGCCATGTTTCTCCTGCCGTTCGTAGCGGCGGGGCTGACGCTGCTCGGCCTCGCCGACACCTGGCTAGATTTCCGGCGTCGCCTGCTGGCCACGTCAGCAACCTGAGGGTACGTCCATGATTGAAGTGATCCTTCGTGAAGATGTGAAGACACTGGGCCAGGCCGGTGAGATGGTCCGGGTCAAGCCGGGGTACGCCCGGAACTACCTGTTGCCCCAGGGACTGGCCTACGAAGCCACCGAGGGCAACAGGAAACGGATCGCGGCCGAGACCCGGGCCCGCGCCTCGCGCAATGACGCCGAGCGCTCGGAAGCCCAGCTTCTTGCTACTACCCTTGGCGCCCTCAAGCTGAATCTCACCGGCAAGGCGGGCGAAGAAGGGAAACTGTTCGGATCGATTACAACCCAGGACATAGCCGATGCTCTGGCGCGCGAGGGCCACACCGTGGACAAGCGCCGCATCGAGTTGGAGCACCCCATCAAGACCCTGGGGGAGCATCCGGTAACGGTCAGGCTGCATCCCGATGTCAATGCTGAGGTGCGGGTCTCTGTGACCTCGGAATGACCGGCCGGCATGGCCTGCGGCCGAACCTCAGAATGCATGTGCATACCGGCACCCCCCAGGCCGTCTTTAATTACGCGGAGGTCTGGGTGTTTCCGTCCCTACTCGACAGACGAGGCTCCTCAACCGAATGATTCGAGATGCACGCCCGGAGCGGCGGGGGACATCGCAGCCTCCTGAAGCGCTTCGTCTGGCGCTGGACGCCATCCAAGATCTGAAGGGCAACCAGCTCGTGGTCCTCGACCTGCGTGGGCTTAACGACGCTACCGACTACTTCGTCATTGCCTCGGGTACTTCCGACGCGCATGTCCGAGGCATAGCTGAGTCGGTCATGGAAAAGCTGAACCGGCGGGGGCACCACACCCACCACGTTGAAGGGCTTAACACCGGTCGCTGGGTTTTACTGGATTTTGTAGACTTTGTGATCCATCTATTTCATCCGGAGACCCGCTCGTTCTATCAGCTCGAGCGGCTCTGGTACGACGCACCCGAGCTGCTGATCAGCTCTTCCTAATCGAGGTTGTTATGCTCCGACGCGCCGCCCCGGCGCTCGTCCTCCTGCTGCTCGCGCCGGGACTGCTATCCGCCCAGTATTTCGGGCGCAACAAGGTCCAGTACAGCTCGTTCGACTTCAAGGTCATACAGACCGAGCATTTCGACGTGTATTACTACGAGCAGGAACGTGTGGCCGCCATGGATGCCGCGCGCATGGCGGAGCGTGGTTACGCCAGACTCTCCAAGGTTCTCAATCACGACTTCCGCGAGCGGAAGCCGATCATCCTGTACGCCTCCCACTCCGATTTTCAGCAGACCAATGCTCTGGGTCAGGCGCCCGGGGAGGGTACCGGAGGTGTCACAGACTTCCAGCGAAATCGCGCGGTCCAGCCTTTCACCGGCTCATACGCGGAGTTTGAGCACGTCCTGCAGCATGAGATGGTGCACCAGTTTCAGTACGACACCTGGTCTCGAGGACGAGCGGGAGGCGGGCTGTCGACGCTTATCGCCATCAATCCCCCGCTCTGGTTCGCGGAGGGCATGGCCGAGTACCTCTCGAGTGGACCGATACACTCTGAAACCGCAATGTGGCTCAGGGATGCTTCGCTAGAGGGTAAGCTGCCCACAATCGAGCAGATGACGCTGGACCCATACACCTATTTCCCGTACCGGTTCGGCCACGCGCTCTGGTCCTATATTGGAGAACGGTGGGGCGACGAGGCAGTAGGAGCCATCCTCAAGGCAACGCTCGGCGGCGGTATCGACGGGGCGTTCCGGCGCACCATCGGGCTCACCCTGGATCAGCTTTCCACCCAATGGCGCGACGCCGTCCAGAAGAAGTATCTGCCGGAGATCGGCACCCGGGCCAAGGCGAGTGCGGTGGCCCAAGCCCTCCTTACCGAGAAACGTTCGGACGGCACCCTGCACCTGGCACCCGCGCTGTCGCCTGACGGCTCGCAGGTGGCGTACTTCAGCGAGAAGGATTTCTACTTCGTCGATCTGTACCTGGCGGATGGAACCACTGGCAAGGTAAAGCGCCGGATCCTCAAATCCGGAATCAGCAGCAACTACGAGACCTACCGGTTCATCAACTCGCAGGCCAACTGGTCGCCCGATGGAAAGTTCCTCGCCTTTGCGGCCAAGCGAGGCGCCCGGGACGTCATTGTGATCGTAGACGTGGCCCGCAATAAGGAAGTAAAGCGCATCGAGGTGAAGCTGAATGGCGTGACCACGCCGTCCTGGAGCCCCGACGGGCAGCAGCTCGTTTTCACCGGGTACGATGGGGGCTTGAGCGATCTTTTTGTGGTCCGCCGAGATGGAAGCGGACTTCGAAGGCTCACTGAGGATAAGTACGCTGACCTGCACCCGGTGTGGTCTCCGGACGGGCGCACTATTGCGTTCGCAACTGACCGGGGGGAAGAAACCAACTTCAAGACCCTGGACATCGGTAACATGCGGATCGGTTTATACGATCTGGATACCGGCTCTATTGAGCTGCTCGATCAGATGAAGCAGGGTAAGAACGTCAGTCCCCAGTGGGCGCCTGATGGCCGATCTATTGCCTTTGTATCCGATCGTAACGGGGTTAGCAACATATATTTGTACGATCTTGGTGAGAAAGCACTTTACCAGATCACCGATTTCTATACCGGCAGCCAGGGGATTACCCCGTTGTCGCCGGTGCTCTCGTGGGCTTCGGAAGCCGACCGCCTGGCCTTCGTATACTTCGAGAAGGGCAAGTACGACGTGTACACCCTCGCCAACCCACGCTCCCTTAAGCGCCAGCCTTATCGGCAACAGGCCCCGGACAGCAGTGGTCTGCTGGCAAGCATCGCAGCGGCGCCGGTCGACACCTCCCGCTCGCTTCAGGTGCCGGAAGAAGTGCGCCCCCAAGTGGGCGAGGGGGGCTCGATTTATCGTACCCCTCAGGGCTTCCGGTCGTCGAGCGAGGTTGGCCGGACCGGCGACACCGCGTTCGTAGCGCCCCCGGTTTCGATAGCGGCGTTGCTCGACTCCGCTACCTACAACCTGCCCGACACCAGCGAATTTACGGTCAAGGACTATCGGGTGCGTTTCTCTCCCGACTATGTAGCCCGGCCCTCCATCGGCTACGCCCGCGACAACTTCGGGCGGGGATTTTTCGGCGGCACCGCGGTTTCGCTCAGCGACATTCTGGGCAATCATCAGCTCATTTTCGCGGGCTACGTCAACGGACGCATCGCAGAGGCTCAGGTTCTGGCCGCCTATGCCAATCTCAGCCATCGGATCAACTGGGTAGCCGGCATCTCGCAGGATCCCTATTACTTCCTCGAGCCAAGCCAAATCCGAGTAGATGAGCCGGTTTCCGGCGAGAACACCTTTGTCACTAATATCCGCCGCCTCGTGGTGCGGTCCGCATTCGGCCAGGCCTACTATCCGATCAGCAGATTTCAGCGGATCGAGGGCAGCATGCGGGTGGCCAACGTGGACGATGCGTTGCTCAGCATTCTTGAGCCGTATAACCCCCAGTTCGGCAACGCCACGGAAGACCCCACGCTCGAGACAGATAACCGTCCGGGGGTGAACTATCTCCAGCCTTCGGCGGCGCTGGTCTTCGATAACTCCTTGTTCGGGTATACTGCACCGTTCTACGGCCGGCGATACCGGTTGGAGTACGCGCAGACGCTGGGCGATTGGAAGTTCTCTCAGGTCACGGCGGATTACCGGCGCTATGACGGAATCATCGGGCCGGTGGTCTTTGCGACACGGCTGCTGTATTTCGGCCGGATTGGCCGCGACGCCGACCGGTTCCGCATCTTCGGCGGGAGTACCGAACTTCTCCGCGGGAACACGTCGGGCTCCTATCGCCGCAATGAATGCCGCAACGCCAACGATGCCAACACCCAGACCGGCTGCGCCGCGCTCGACCGGCTGGTGGGCACTCAGCTGGGCGTTGCGAGCGCGGAGTTGCGGTTTCCCATCCTGACCCCGCAGTTCGGCTTTTTGCCTGACGGGTTCCCACCGATAGAGGGCGCTATTTTCTATGATATCGGGCTCACGTGGGATGAGCAGAGCACGATCCGGTGGAACCGACAGAGCGGCGACGACCCCATTCGGGTCCGCACGCCGTCCCAGACTATCGGCTTCTCGGTCCGCACCAACCTGTTTGGCTTCGCCGTGGCGCGAGTGGATTACGCTATTCCCCAGGAGCGCCGGGGCGTGAAGGGGCTGTGGACTTTCAGTCTGGGGCCATCGTTTTAGGGGCGGGCCGCGGGGCAGCTCAGCGTAAACCCCCTGCCCCGCTTCCCCGCTCCCCCGCTATCTTCAACCTTGTGAATTCCACAACCATCTTGCTAGTGGTCGCCTCGGTCCTCAGTGCCTGCGGAGGAGGACCAGAGCTGGCCACCGACCACGCTCCCGCCGCCTCCCGCGGCGTTCCTGGCGTAAGCGTCCTGAGAATTCCACGCGACGGTGGTGTGGCGCGGCTCTACCGGGCGCCCTCTCTGGATTCCGCTGCCTGGAAGCCAGCCGACAAGCTCCCCGCGGTGGAACGACCACTCGGGGCCGACACTGAGCAAGGTCTAGTGTTCGTGCTGGACCGTAAGAACAACGTCGTAGCGCTGGATCTGGACACCCGCAGGGTTCGCACTTACCTCGAGAACATTCGCTACGCTACGGTAGGTGCTGATGGAGCCCTCTACGCGGTCGACACGGCCAGCTCGGTAGTTCAGCTGGTCCGGCGCACACCGGTGCGGTTTCGCTCCAAGCTTCAGGGCAAGCCAACCCAGCTGCATGGCACCATGGATGGGGCGCTGGTGGCCAGACTCGGCGGCGACCGGCCTGCTCTCGAGTACCTCGGCTCTGACCAGGCGCCGAGCTCTACCCCTCTGCCCCAGGGACAGGTGGCCTCGAGTTTCCTCGGCGACCTGGTTGCCGTGGCCGCCGACACTGCGGTAGTGCTCTACGCACCTCGCGAGAAATCAGCGCCTCGCTCCATTCCCATCTCCGGCGATGCGCGGGCGGTCATGTTCTCGCCATCGGGGCACCGGCTTTACGTCGCCCGGGCCGCAGGGCCGTTGCTGGTTCTCGACCGATTCGACGGCACCCAGCTCCGCGAGATCGAGCTGCCCGGGCCGGCTCGGGAGCTTAGAGGCGACATGCATGGCAAGTGGCTCCTGGTGCGGCCCGAAGAAGGCGATTCGGTTTGGGTTATCGACATCGGCACCGGACAGCACGTTGGCTCCGCAGCAGCACGCTGGACCGACGACATCCCCGCGATAGCGCCGCCCCACACACTGCTGGTTCGCCGGGGCTCCGATCTGGTCGGGCTGGATCTTTCGGCGCCCGGGTTGCCCGAGCTCGAACGGATCGACGGCGGGGCGGCCGATTTCTGGCTGCCGATAGCGTGGCAGCCGGCACAAGAGACCGGGCTCCCGCTCGAGGCCGACTCGGCAGGACTAGCTGCGGCCGACACGGGGCCCGCCCGGCCTAGCGTCTATCTTCAGGTGAGCAGTTCGCAGAACCCGGTATGGGCCAACGAGCTGTCGGCGAAGCTCGGCGCCGCCGGACTGCCCGCCTCGGTGCTGGCACCGCGCCGCTCAGAGGAAGTCTACCGGGTGGTGCTCGGACCTTACGCTACCCGCGAGCAGGCGGAGGCAACCGGCCGCACCATAGGCATGCCTTCCTTCATAGTATCAACTCAGGATCAGTCGACGGCTCAGTAGCTTCACCCACCGCCCGGAAGGAATCGACGGCATGAAGCTCACCAAGCTGGAGCTCTCCGGTTTTAAATCCTTTGCGGACACCGTAACACTCACCTTCGAGGATGGCGTTACCGCCATCGTCGGGCCGAACGGCTGTGGGAAATCCAACGTCTCCGATTCGGTGAGATGGGTGCTGGGTGAGCAGTCTGCCCACCTGCTGCGAGGCGGGAAAATGGAGGACGTGATCTTTCAGGGCTCGGTAGCACGGCGGCCGGTGAATGTCACCGAGGTCTCGCTCTTCCTCGACAACAGCGACGGCGATCTTCCGATCGCGTACCGCGAGGTCGTGGTCACCCGTCGTCTCTCCCGCTCGGGCCAGAGCGACTACCTCCTTAACGGCTCGCCGGTACGCCTGCGGGACATCCAGGATCTCCTGCGGGGTACCGGGTTGGGGAGCGATGCCGGCGTGGTGATCGAGGCCAAGATGATCGATCTACTCCTCTCGGACCGGGCCGAGGAGCGCCGATCGTTGTTTGAGGAAGCCGCGGGTATCGGCCTCTACCGCGACCGGAAGCACAGCACTGAGCGTCGTCTCGAGGAGACCGCCGCAGACCTGCAGCGGGTGGACGATCTGATCGCCGAGGTGCAGTCCCAAATCCGCAGCCTGGCGCGGCAGCGAGGCAAGGCGGAACGTCACGCCAAGCTGTCCGACGAGAAGTTTACGGTACAGCTCACCCTGGCAAGGCGACAGATGGACCGCCTGGCGGAGGAGGCAGCCGGAATGGAGGCGCGTTTCGGAGTACTCGCCGAGCTGTTACCCGCAACCCGGCTGCGGCTGAGCGAGAACGACCGCCGCAGAGACGACTCAGCCGGCGCACGAGCAGCCGCAGAGGCCCAGCGCACCGAGCTCACCCACCGGCTGGCGGCGCTCCGAATAGAGCTCGAAAAAATCGAAGGCGATCTGGCACTTGCGGCCGAGCGCCTTGCAAATTCAGCCGCACGACGTCTCCGCGCTGCGGAGGAGCGGGCGCACATGGAGCAGCGCGCAGCCTCCGCCACCACCGAGCAGGCAGCGGCGGCGGAGCATCGTGAGAGCGCGGGTGCGGAGCACCAGCGGATTCTGAAGGAGTTGAGCGGGCGCGCAAAAGCGGAGGAGGGAGCCCGGCTCAGTCTGACCGAGCAACGCGCCACCGTGCGCCGGCTCGAGCAGGAGCTGCAATCCAGCGCCCAGTCGCTGCGGGCTCTGGAGGGTGAGCGCACCGCGCTGGAGGGGGAGCTGGCCTCGCTGCGGGAGCGCGCCGCCCAGGCAAACGCGCGGCGTGCGGCCCTGCAGCAGGAATTGGCCGGGGTCGAGCGCAGGCGTGACAGCGCCATCGAGCGGTCCAGCTTCACAGCTCACGAGGCGCGGCGTGCGGCCACGGCGGCCGAGCAGGCGCGTCACGCCGTAGCAGAGACCTGTGAGCACGAGGCCATGAACCGCGCGGAGCGCAGACAGGCTGAGGAGGCGCTCGCGCAGGTGACTGCGCGGCGGTCGGCGCTGGTAGAGCTGGAGCGTGATCGGGTGGGGCTGGCACCAGCCGCTGCCGCTTTGTTGTCCGCGCGCGAAAGCTTCGGAGGGGGCGTCCTCGGTCCGCTAAGCGACTTCGTGAGCACCGGGCGCCAGGATGCGGAGCTGGCGGAGCGGGTTCTGGGAGATTGGATGCACGCGGTGCTGGTTCGCGACGAGTCTACCATCAAAGCGGTGCAAACGTGGCACGCGGAGCAGCAGCCCGGACCGCTGGTCCTTCTTCCGTTGGACCCGGGGCCCGTCACCGTAGCAGGAGCGCAGTCGTTCGATGACCGTTTGAAGGTCGATGGGCCGGCAGCAGGCTGGGTCCGTGCAGCCTTGGCGGGCTCCGAGGTTATGGATGATGACGGCCGGGTTTTGCGCCGCGCGAGTGGGGCCATCTTCCTTTCCGGTGCCGCCGCGCCGTCAGGGCCGTTACGGCGTCGAGCCGAGCTCGAATCGCTGGTGCAGGAAGTTGCTCAGGCAGACCTTGCCCTGGCTGATGCAGACCGGGCACTGCGGTTCACCGTCGAGCGACTGGCGGAGGGGGAGCTCATCCTGGCGCAGACGGGCGCCGCCGCCGACCGGGCTCGAGAAGAGGAGCGGCAGGCCATGGCGGCGCGCGAAGATGTGGTGCGCGTGGTGGCCAACCTGGCCCGCGAGGCAGCTGATTCGGAGGCACAGCTCGAGCGGATGATGGAGCGGGTCTCGAGCTCCGAGCAGAGGGTTGCCCAGATCGATGCCGCTCTGGTGCAGGGTGAGCTTACCCACGGAAAAGTGGATCAGGAGCTCGGAGTCTCACGCACCCGGCTGGCTGAGCTGGAAGCGGACCAGGAGAGCGCCAGGGAGCAGCGCGCGCATTGGCAGGTGCAGGAGGCACATGTAGCGGGAAGCCTGCGCGCGGCCAGCGAGCGGCTCGACCGCGCCGCGCGTACCCAGGCGGAAGCAGAGGAGGCGGCGCGAACTCTCGTTCAGGAGCTGGCCGGTCTTGACACCGGCACGGCCGAGCTTGGTGCGCAGCAGGCCGAATGGAGGGAGACCAGGGCTGAGCGCAGAGCAGTGCTGCAGGAGCTGCAGGCCGCCGACGCGTCGGCCGGATCCGCGCTGGAACAGGCCAATAGAGCGCTGGCAACAGCTGAGCAGGAGCTGGATGCCACCCGCGCCGAGCTCGAAGCCGCCGGCGAGGAGAGCCATGCGCTTCAGGTGCGCCTGACAGAGACCAGGGGTATACGACGCTCCATCGTCGAGCGGGTCGAAGCGGAATGGCACAAGCCGTTCGCTCAGCTCATGGACTCGGCGGTGCTGCTGAATCTGGATCTCGATCTCCTGGAAGCGGAAGCGTTGAGGATTATCGCAGCGCTTGATTCCATCGGCCCGGTAAACCCGCTGGCGGTGGAGGAGCATGCGGAAGAAAGCAAGCGGCTCGACTTCCTTACCTCGCAGCGTGATGATCTCATCAGCGCTCGCCAGTCGCTGATTCAGGCTATCCGGGAAATTGATGGTACCGCCAGAACCATGTTTCTGGAGACTTTTCTGGCGGTTCAGGCCAACTTCTCAAAGGTGTTTCAGACCCTGTTCGGCGGTGGCGAGTGCGAGCTCAGATTGGCCAACCAGGAGGATCCCCTCGAGAGTGAGATCGACATTCACGCCGCCCCCCGTGGCAAGCGGACTCAGCGCATTCATCTCCTATCCTCAGGAGAGCGCACGCTGGTAGCGGTGTCGCTGCTCTTCAGTATCTATCTCACCAAGCCGAGCCCCTTTTGCCTCATGGACGAGGTGGACGCGCCGCTGGATGACGCGAACGTTGGCCGGTTCACCCGCCTCCTCGAGGAGTTCAAGGCGGACACCCAGTTCCTGGTCATCACACACAATCCCCGCACCATGCAGGCAGCCGACGCGGTGTACGGCGTCACGATGCAGGAGCCCGGGGTGTCGACAATCGTAGGAGTGAGGCTGGGTGATCGGGAGCACGTCTAGGAGTCGCCAGTATCAGGTCGTGAGTCTGTGGCGGCGGGGTGTCCCCGTTCAGCTGGCATGCCGCGTGCAACGGTCGGTAGACTTGGCTCTAGGCTCCAGACTCTCCACTCTCGACTGTATGTCCCCGGAGGCCGAATGCTCATAGTAATGCGCCACGGCGCACCGGAAGAGGACATTAGTCGTGTCGCTGCCACTATCGAGGAGATGGGCTATCAGGCGCGTGCCATGCCCGGGAAGCAGCGCACCACGGTGGGTCTGGTCGGCAATGACGGCCGGGTAGACGGCTCCCGGCTCGCGGCTCTACCCGGCGTGCAGGAGATCATTCACGTCACAAAGCCCTACAAGCAGGTCTCCCGGGAGTGGAAGGCGGAGACCACCGTGGTCCGGCTCCGCAATGGTTTGACGGTGGGTGGCGACGAGGTAGTGGTGATGGCGGGCCCGTGCTCAGTAGAAAGCGAGCAGCAGATTCTCGAAGCCGCCCGGGCGGTGCGCGAGGCCGGAGCCACGGTCCTTCGAGCCGGCGCCTACAAGCCCCGAAGCTCGCCCTACTCGTTTCAGGGACTCGGCCGGGCGGGCCTCGAGCTTTTGGCGCGTGCCCGGGAAGAAACTGGACTGCTCATCGTCACCGAGGCAATGGATGCCGAAGAAATGGACTTCGTTGCCGAGACGGCGGATATCATCCAGATCGGCGCACGAAACATGCAGAACTACTCTCTGCTGAAACGCGCCGGCCGCTTGGGAAAACCGATCCTGCTGAAACGCGGGCTCTCGGCCACTATTCAAGAGCTGTTGCTGTCCGCGGAGTACATCCTGGCCGCCGGCAACCCTAATGTGATTCTGTGCGAGCGAGGTGTCCGGGGCTTCGATCCTGCCACCCGCAACATCTTTGACCTGAGCGCAATCGCCGTGGTCCATGGGCTTTCACACCTTCCGATTATCGCCGACCCGAGCCATGGCACCGGTCACCGTGACATGGTTATACCGATGGCGAGGGCAGCGGTGGCTGCAGGAGCCGATGGGCTCCTGGTCGAGGTGCATCCGAGTCCCGACCGGGCCCTGTCGGACGGGGCGCAGAGTCTATACCCGGAGCAGTTCGACCGCATGATGAAGGAGGCGCGACTCATCGCCGAGGCAATAGGACGGCGGGTGGCGGAGCCGGCGGAGATCCGCGCGTGATCGGCCGTTTACTCGTCGTTCTCGCGCTGTCCGCTACCGCGCCGGCGTCGGCGCAGGATGCCGGAGAGATTATCGGGCGGGCAGCGCGGGTCTATCGGTCGCTGGCGAGTCTTCAGGCTGATTTCGAGCAGGTGATCGACAATCCGATGATCGACAGCGCGGAGAGCAGGGGGACGCTGGTACAAGCCGGCAACGCCAAGCTCGCAATGCGGTTTACCGATCCGTCAGGAGAAGCGATCGTGGTAGATGGAAAGCACGTCTGGATCTACACCCCGAGCACCGTACCCGGGCAAGTTATTCGCATGCAGGTCCCGAGCGGAGGTCCAGCGTACGGATACAACCTTCTGGCCTGGCTGTTGGACCGCCCGTCAGAGAGATACCAACCGTCCTATGTCCGAACCGAGCGTGTGGGCGGCCGTACCACCGACGTCATCAAGCTCGTTCCGGCCGTGCCCGACCTGCCGTTCACCCAGGCCGTAATCTGGCTGGATCGGGAAGATGCCCTGCCCCGCCGGCTGGAGATTCTGGAACAGTCTGGGGCAACCCGTACTCTCCGGCTGGCCCGCCTGAGAACCAATGCCCCAGTTCCTGACCGGACATTCACCTTCAAGGTTCCCGCGGGAGCTCGCGTAGTCGACCAATAGTCCGGCTGTCGCTACGGCTTTGCCAGTACCTCTTCCACCCGCTGCGCCGCACCTTCGCTCAACCCAGCTTCCCGCGCCAGCGTGATCGCCGCCCTGCTTACGGTGCGATAGAGCGTCCGGTCGTCGGAGCTCAGCGCCTTCAGGTGGGCCCGGATGGTCTGCTCGTCTCCCCGCCGCACGGCACCGGTAAGGGACGCCGCCGGTCCCAACGCATTCAGGTTGGCCACCGCGCCCCCGAGCAGCGGAAGATAAATCCGGGCAGCGATGTCGGGCGCCACTCCAGCCGCTCGGGCAATTCGCTCGGCCACCCCCACAAGAGCTACAGTATAATTGGCCACGAACGCGGCCCCGGCGTGGTAGGCCGGCTTCGCCGCTGCGGGTATGCGCACTGGGATCATCCGTAGCGTATTAGCCAGCCGCTCGGCTGCAACGAGCGCGCGGTCATCTCCCTCTATCCCCACGTACGCGCCCTTTAACCGCTCGGCGGCGGTGGCGGCCTCGGCCACCGACTGCAGCGGATGGAATGATCCGCACCCGGCCCCGGTCTCCTCCAGTGGCAGCAGCGCATTGCGGTCGAGCAGCCCGGACAGGTGCAATACCACCTGATCTCGCGCGATCGCCCCCTCAGCCGCCAGCTCAGCCGCCACGGAGCCGATCGCGTCGTCGGGCGTAGCTATCAACACCAACTCGGCGCCGGAAGTGGCCTCGGACCGGCTTCCCTGGTGGAGCATCAGAGGAGGCGTCACATCGCGTAAAGTCCGAGCCACAAGGGCGATCTTGTAGCCCCGCCGTTTCAACGCCAAGCCCAGACCCTGGCCCATCCTGCCCGCCCCTATGATCGTCACCCGTGGCTGCGACACCAAGACGCTCCTTGAGATGCTCTGATTCTAAACGGCGAGCCCGGCCGGCCATCCGTGGCCGGCCGGGCTCGAAGAGTGATCGGTGTGCTGCTCCGAATCTAGTTCTGGGCCGTAGCCGCAGACCGATCGGCTTGGGCCAGGCTCAACAGCTGCTTGGGGGTTTGCGCCTTACGCAACAGTCCTAACGCAGTCTGCATCTGAACGTCCTGTGCCGCACGGCGCCGGAATTCCGCGGGACGGCCGAACACGTATCTCGCCACCTCGTAGCCAAGCTGCTCGTCGATCAGGGCGCCGGCACCGTTGAACACCGCCGCGCTTATCTCGATCTCCTTGGCGCGAAGCCGCTCATAGACCTGTTGGCGCATCGCCGGACTAACCTTGAACGTCTCTGACGTAATACCATGCGCCTTCTTGGCGTTCAGCGCTATCGTCGTGAGCGCATCGCGGTACTGCGGAAGCCCATTGCCCAGCGCCTTTGCGAAATCGCGGTCAGCATTTGTCAGTGTGTCGGGGCGGATTACCAAGTCAGGCACAATGCCGCCGCCGCCACGCACCACGCGCCCTGCGTCGGTGTGAAAGATGGGACGCTCTTTCAAGGCGGAGTCGGTGGATTCCTTATCCGGTGCGCCCAGGACGGTATCTTCTACCATGGCCATGGCGGCTTGAGTTGCCTGATCCTCTTCGTCCTTGACGATCCGTTGGATGGTGCGGCCGCTGGGTGTGAACCAGCGTGCCGTGGTCAGCTTCAAGGCCACGCCCTCCCCCAGGGGGAAGAGTGTCTGAACCAGTCCCTTCCCGAACGTGGGAGCTCCCACCACAACCGCGCGATCGTGATCCTGTAAAGCGCCCGCGATGATCTCTGCTGCGCTGGCGGTCCCGTCGTTTACCAACACCACGATCGGCAGGTCCGGCCACGCCTGCCTGGCTTCATCGAAAAACTCCTTGGTCGACCCACGTGCGCGGCCCCTGGTAGAAACGATCTCCTGGCGGGAATCGAGAAACAGATCGGCAACCTTAACCCCCTGATCCAGCAGGCCGCCGGGATTTCCCCTCAAGTCCATGATGAGTGACTTCATTCCCTTGCCCTTCATCCCGGTGATTTCCTGCCGTAGTTCCTCGGCAGAAGTTTCACTCACCGGGTTCAGGGAGATATAGCCGACCCCGCTGTCGAACAGCGTGCCCTGCGGAACTGAACGCATATGGATCTGCGCCCGGGTCAACCGGTACTTGATCGGCTCCGGGATTCCGCCGCGGCGCACTGTGATGACGATCTTGGAACCAGCCTCGCCCCGGAGAGCCTTGACCGCCTGGTCGTTTTTCCAGCCTTCCGTGGACTTGGCATCGACCTCGATAATTTGATCTCCGGTCTCGATGCCGGCTCGTTCGGCCGGTGTCTCGGGCAGCGGCGCAACAACTGTGATCCACCCGTCGCGCACGTCGATCTGGATACCGAGCCCGGCGTAGTTTCCCGAGGTTTGCTCGGTCAGAGCCTTGTAGTCGTCGCCGGTCAGCAGAACTGAGTAGGGATCCATGAGCTGCTCCAGCATCCCCCGAGTGGCCTTCTGGTACAGGCCAGTTTCGCCGATGGAATCGACAAAGTAAGTGTTGACGTGACCCAGCACGTCGTCGAACAGCCGGGCCTGCTGATAGACGTTCCCATCGCTGGCAGCGCCGCGCTGGAGCAGCCACCCGCCGCTGAAAAAGGAGATCAATGCGACTAACGCAACCAGACCCCAACGCTGCTTCATACTCGCCTCCACTCCCGCAGAATAGCTGACGCTTGGATTCGACAGTAGGCAGGGGGAAATCTCGTGACCGCCCCGCGCAAAGCAGCGGACGAGCTCGACCCTAGAGTTTAGCCACCTATACGCTTAACCGATCGCGCCCGGAAAAGTTTCCGGTGCGGCCCTGCGTACCTCCGCCCATGCGGCATGCAAGAGCTGGTCCGGCGGGAGGCGGGCATCTAAATGTCGCACCCCACTGCCCTGGGCCGCCAGGTAGTACTCCAGGACGCGGCGGTGAAAATCAAGGCTTTCACGCTCGAGCCGATCCTGCCGCTTTCCGGCGGCGATCTGCCTGGCCTGCCCCAGCTCGGGCGCCAGGTTCAGAATCAGAGTCAGATCGGGACGCAGGCCGAGTGTCGCGGCCTGGTTGGCTGTCCGCACCATGACCGGATCGAGTCCGCGTCCAGCCATTTGGTAGGCCTCAGTTGAAAGGGCAAACCGGTCGGAAAGCACCACCCGACCCGCGGCAAGCGCCGGCGCAATGATGTTCTGCACCAGATCGGCTCGCGCAGCCAGATAAAAGAACAGCTCCGCCACCGGTCCTACGGGGTGCTCGGGGTCCAGCAGGGCTTGCCGCGCGATCTCTGCAGCCCGGGTGCCTCCCGGCTCCCGGACAACTACCGGATCGACCCTGCTGGAGCGCATGCACTCGGCCAAGGGACCGAGCATGGTGGATTTTCCCGAGCCCTCCGGCCCTTCCAGTACCACGAAGAAGCCGCGCGACGTCATCCCAGCGTGATGATGGTGCTGGTGGCTCCTTTTTCCATGCCCTCACTGATCTGCTGATTGACCCTCTGCATCAGCTTCTCGAAGTTCGAACGCGCGACAACGTATGCTTGCCCGGTGGGGCTCACCTCCAAATCGCGCACCGCCCCTTCGTAGGCTTCGGCTGTAGCCTGGTCAGGCATCTGCCCGGATGAGACCACCTGATCCACCTGGCGGGCGAGGGTCTGAATCAGGTCGAGCTTGGCCACGGTATCCTTATCTTCCCGCAGCAAGGTTTCTGCCCGCCGGAGCGCCTGGTATTCCGCCGACTGGCCGATTTGGCGGCCCAGTTCCTGAGCCTTGTCCCAGATCACCTGTTGTTGCTCCTCCGCGCAAGCAGGTATCGCTCGCGGCCAAATAAGTCCACATGAACGGTCACATCACGCCATCCCAATGAGCACGCTCGCTCCGCCGCTGTCGCTGCTCTCGAGCAGTCCACCTCAAGGGCCAACCATCCGCCGGGCCGCAGAACGTCGCGTCCTTCCTTCAGGAGCCGCATCGTGACCAGCATCCCGTCCTCTCCGCCAATCAACGCGGCTGCCGGCTCCCAATCCCGCACTGAAGGATGGAGTGCCGAGTGCTCTGCCGCTGTAAGATAGGGGGGGTTGGAGATCAGCGCGTCGAATGCACCGTGGTGGAAAGGCTGGCACAAGTCTGCCAGGACGAAGGTCACAGCCACTCCCACGGCATTCCGGTTCAATCGGGCCAGTGTAAGAGCCTCGGTGGAACGATCTGTAGCTACTACCTGCCCGAAGTGGCCTTCCTGGGCCAGGCTCAACGCGATACAACCGCTCCCGGTACCAACGTCGACAATCCGCCCCGCCTGGACCCGCTGAAGCAGAAGGTCGATCAAACCTTCTGTTTCGGGCCGGGGAATGAGCGCCCGGCTATCACTCAAGAGCGTCAGCCGTCGAAAGCCGCTCCAGCCCGTAACATGGGCCAGCGGCTCTCCCAGGGACCGCCGCGCAATCGATTGATCAAATAGGGCAGCTGCGGCCACGTCTACCGGCTGATCACGACCAAGCACGATGTCGGCGAGACCACCCCCGGCCAGGTCGCTCCAGATTCGCATCGCCTCACGCCGCGGCTCTGGAAGGCCGGAGTGGCGAAGCCGCTCGGTTCCGTCTGCAATCAAGGCTCCAGCCGTTATGACCAGCTCAGGCATCGATGAGCTCCTGGCGACTCGCCATCCTGAGGGCATCAATCATTTCGTCGAGTCCTCCGTTCAGTACGTCAGCCAGGTTGTGGACTGAGAGGTTGATCCGATGATCGGTGATGCGGCTCTGCGGAAAGTTGTAGGTGCGGATCTTGGCCGAGCGGTCTCCGGTACCGACCATGGCACGGCGATCACGAGAGCGAGTCGCTTCCTGTTCGGCCAGCATCCGATCCAGTAGCCGCGCCCGCAAAACCTCCATCGCCTTGAGTTTGTTCTGGAGCTGAGATTTCTGATCCTGCTGACTCACAACCACCCCGGTAGGCAGGTGAGTAATGCGCACCGCGCTGTCGGTGGTGTTGACACTCTGGCCCCCGGGACCTGATGAGCGAAACACATCGATTTTGAGCTCCTGCGGCTCGATCCTCACGTCTACTTCTTCAGCCTCGGGAAGCACGGCCACCGTGGCGGCAGAAGTGTGAATCCTCCCCTGCGTCTCGGTAGCCGGAACGCGTTGAACCCGGTGAACCCCGGATTCGCGCCGGAGAAGTCCATAGGCCTCCGGCCCCCGCACTGCTACGATCGCCTCCTTGATTCCGCCGAGCGCACCTCCGCTAACGGAAATCGGCTCCCAGGAAAGCCGGTGTCGCTCGCTGTAGCGCTGATACATTCGGTACAGATCGGCTCCAAACAGCGCAGCTTCGTCTCCTCCGGTGCCGGCACGAATCTCTACAATGGCATCACGGTCATCGTGGGGATCGCGAGGCAGAAGCAGCTCATGTAACTCAGCCGTCAGCTGGGAAATTTCCCCCATAAGACGGACCGTATCTTCTCTTGCCAAAGCGACAAGCTCGGGGTCCGGCTCTTCAGCCAGGCCCCGAGCCTGTTGGAGTTCGTCCTGCAGCCTCTCGAGACGGTCGGCGAGCCGTACCACCGGGACCAGCCGGGTGTGTTCCCGGCCGAGGGATCTCAGCTTTTCCGGATCCTTGCCGACGCCCGGATCAGCCAAAGCCCGGGCAACCTCCTCCGCCTGGAGCAGAACCTGGCGGAGTCGGGCCTCCATGGCTTAGCCCGTGGGCGTCGTGGTGGTGGACTCGGTCTGATATCTCCGACGGAACCGATCGACGCGGCCGGCGGTATCGACCAGGCGCTGCTTGCCAGTGAAGTAGGGATGGCACTGCGCGCATACTTCGACGTGGATCGAGCCGGCAGTAGAGCGGGTCTCAAATTGATTGCCGCAGGCGCATTGCACCGTCAGCTTGCGGTATGTCGGATGAAGATCGGACTTCATGCATTGCTCCCATGGTTAGTGCTAAGCCCTTTAATTTAGGCGGGTTGTGGAGGAGCATGCAAGGGAACGCTTCAGTCGTTCCACCATTGCCTTGGCCCTGCTTCTATCGTTGACAGCACTCCCAGCCGCAAGTATGCTACCCCCAAACACTTCCATAACCGAGAGGCGCTAGTGGCTCTGTCCCCCATGGAGGTCCTGCGGAAGGTTCCCCTGTTCGCCGGCCTGGGCGAGGCGGATCTGACCGCGTTTGCCGAGCTGACCCGGGAGCGCAGCTACCCAAAGGGAAGCGTGATCGTGTTCGAGGACGATCCGGGAGACGCCCTCTTTCTCGTGGCCGCTGGGCAGGTCAAGGTGGTACTCATCGCGGAGGACGGGCGGGAGGTCATTCTCTCGGTGCTGGGTGAAGGGACCTTCTTTGGCGAAATGGCCGTCATCGACGAGGAGCCGAGGTCGGCCCACGTCATCGCGATGGATGATTCCAGCCTGCTGGTGCTCCGGCGAGAAGACTTTCACGCCCGGCTGCGGAACTCGCCCGAGGTGGCTATCTCCCTTCTGAGGGAAATCTCGCGACGACTTCGACGGGCCGACGAGAAAATCGGAAGCCTGGTGCTGCTCGACGTGAACGGGCGAGTAGCTCACCTGTTGCTTCGGATGTCGGAGGACGAAGGCGGCGACCGGATCACGCGAAAGCTGACCCATCATACTATTGCCCAGATGATCGGTTCGAGCCGGGAGACAGTTTCGCGAACCATGCGCAACCTGGTCGAACGGGGAATCATTCAGGTGACTCGAAAGGACATCACCCTCAAGGACCGACGTTCGCTTATGCTTGCTGCCCGGAGGTCGTGACCAGCGTCACACCTCTACCGTGACTGCGAACGCTGCCGCCCTTGGGCGTACCGCAAGATTTCGGAATGGCCCTCCCCCTCCTGATCCACTCGTGACACACCCGGTAACATTCTGGGGCACGCGAGGCTCCATTCCAACTCCCGGTCCGGATACGGCACGCTACGGAGGAAACACGGCCTGCATCAGCATCGGTGGGCGCGGGCAGCGACTGGTAATCCTGGATGCGGGAAGCGGCCTCCGCCCCTTGGGTCACGAATTGATGAAACAGCGGAACGGGGTCCTGGCCGCTGACATTCTGCTCTCCCACACCCATTGGGATCATATCCAGGGTCTGCCCTTCTTCAAGCCACTGAGCTCCCGCAACACATCGGTCAACATCTACGGGGCTGCTCAGGAGGGGGTGCCGCTCAAGGATATCCTCAGACGCCAGATGGATCCGATGGTGTTTCCCGTCCCACTCAACGCTCTAGCGGCCTCTCTGACCGTAGTCGAAATCAGTGAAGGAGAGTTCGATCTCGATGACTTCCGGGTCTGCGCACTTCGCCTGCGGCATCCCGGCACCACGCTGGGCTACCGCCTTGCTCCGTGCTCGGGGGGCCGAGAAGTTGCCTACGTCACCGACAATGAACTCGGAACCGGCGGAAACTACGAGGTACCGCCGGACTGGCGAGCTAAACTGGTTCAATTCGTGGAGGGAGCCGATACCTTGATCCACGACGCGATGTACCTGGATAAGATCATTCAAGCCCGGGCCGGCTGGGGTCATTCCACACCACGCCAGGCAGTCGACCTTGCTGGGGAAGCCCGGTGCTCCCGGCTGATTCTTTTCCATCATGAGCCGGAGCATGATGACGCCGCGCTGGACCGGCTGCTCGCCGACACGCGGTCGTACGCTGCCCGTACTGCCCCCGGACTATCGATTGAAGCCGCGGCAGAAGGAATGCGTTTCACTCTCTGATGGGAACTGCCATGATGCGCATGGTTCTGTGGGGTGTAGCTGTCACGTTCGGCGCCGTTAGCCTGGCTGCCGCCCAAGGCAACCCGGTCGCCATAGCCGTGCTTCCCTTCGAGGACCGGGGCTCCTACGGGCAAGACAAAGAAGTCTTCCGGGCGCTGGAACTGGGGATCCCCGCTGTACTTGCCAGTGAGCTCAAGAACCATCCGGGGGTTCGGCTGGCAGACCGGGCTCGTCTGGGCCGCGCGTTGAAGTCCGAGAATCTCGGGGCGGACGCTCGGGTGGATGCCACCACCGCTGCCCGAGTAGGCGGCGAGTCGGGCGCCCGGTACGCCGTTACCGGCAACTTTGCCGATTTTTATGGGAAGTTCCGGATTGACGCCCGGCTGGTGGAGGTGGGAAGTGGCCGGATCCTCAAAGTGGTTTCGAACAGCGATCCAAATCTCCAGGATCGTGCCGAACTGTCGCGGATCATTCAAGACCTGGCGGGTAAAGTCCTGGCCGCAGCAAGCCTCCAGCAGGAGGGAGCCACCTCAGGCGTTCAGGCCCGTTTAGTTCCTACTGACGCGCTGACGCAGTACAGTCTTGGGCTGCTCCGTGAAAGCGAAGGGAACAAGACGAAGGCGGGGGAGCACTATCAGCGCGCGCTCTCCGCGTTCCCTAATTATCCTGACGCTCGGGAAGCGATGCAGCGGATAAGGTGATCTCACGGCGGGGAAGCAACAGAGTCTGAACGATTCAACTGCCACATGCCTGCGGCAACCCCCAGGTGAATCGGCAGAGCCAGCGCGATGATCTCGCCATTTACCTGGTAGAAGGTGGCAAGCAGTTTCAGCATCAGCCCGACGACCCCCAGCCCCGCTACCAGCCCCGCCAGGATCAGACCTCGCCGTTCACCCCAGGAACGCCCCGAACGGGGCAGCAGTGGGAGCAGCGCCAGAGAGAGCGGGTTCAGCAGGAACAGGTTCTCATTGTGGTAGGCCGCTGTGTGGTCGGTGAGGGTCCACAATCCCACCAGCATCAGGCCCATAACTCCTGCCAGCAAAGCCCAGCATCCACTGATCGCAATAAATCCTGTCCGTGCTCGGCGATTGTGTCGCGCTGCAGCACCAAGCGTGAACAAGCAGGCTCCAAGTGCCGCACCGAGACCGAGGTAAACCGGCAACCAGACAGGCGGACGATCAGGCGGGACTCTGGCGGTGGATTCGAACAGGGTACGCTCGGCGCGTACCACAGGCAGCTCAGCGCCATCTTCCCCACGGACGGTGATTTTTCGCAGGTGCTCGCGCAGCGCCAAGGGCAGAAACATCTCCTCCCAGGCGGAGAGCTGCCAGTCTACCGGTTGCCCCAAGCCGAGGAGCAAGCCGGTGTAGACCAGCGGGTCGTTGGCGGTAAGCCGCTGAGTGTGAAAGCGAAAAGTCGTTCCAGTAGTCAGTGTGCTCGAGTGAGCCCGGATGCGGCCGCCCAAGGCATGATCGAGGGCGTCGCGGACCCGGGTGGAGCAGTTGTCCCGGTAGTAGTCGTAATGGTAGAAGCGATTTTCCGGGCGCTCGTTCCACTCCAGGAAATCCTGTAGCTCGCGCTTGGCGTGCGGCGGCATCTCGAGTTCCTGGATCCAAACCGATCGGTTTGCCCTGCGGTACTGTTCTACGTATGACTCTGCCGGAAACCCCTGCATCCAGTACCACATCCGGCCCTGAAGAAACCGAAACAGGAAATTTTCCTGCCGCAGATCGAAGAGACCGTAGTTATAGGCCTGATCGGTGCCTCGTTCCGGATCATGAATCCAGATGGCGTTGTGGCCAAAGCGCTCCCACACGGCGGTGCCGGGGCCCATAGTCATGAGGTAGACGGTTAGCGGGGCCGCGGGGCCGTGGGGCCGCGGGGCCGTTTCCTGGGCGGTGGAAGACCGGCCAATGCATGCGAGCAGAATTGATAGAAAAATGGTAAGACGGGCAACTGCCCCGCTACCCAGCTGCCGCTCTGCACTGCTGCCCCCCTGCCCCGCGGCCCCGCTGCCCCGCTTCACAGCGCTACATCTCTACCATCGATTGCGGACCGATAGATGGCGTCCATCACCTTGTGCAGCGTGAGGTGCTCCTGGAGCGACGGCACCCGAGCCTCTCCCGCAATCGCGGCTTGAAAGTGAGCCCACTCGGCGCGATAGGATGCGGTGAAGGCGTTCTCCCGGCTTACTGACCCGGTGGGCGACACATCCATGGCCACCCCATGCAGCTCCTTCCAGACATTGAGCGGGTTAATGCCCGCCGTTCCCTTGCTTCCCCGGATCCCGACGCCAAAGCGCTCCCCCTCACCGAGGTGGCGCCAGGTGACGTCGACGAAGATCGAGGTGCCGTTCTCACAGATGACGAACGCGCTGCCCGACTGCTCCACTGACCGCTCCTTGCCAGCCGCGTCAAGACTGGCGCTCACGCGCGCCGGCGGCGAGCTCCCGCCCAGCCAGAGGCCCAGATCAAGGATCGAAAGCCCCAGATCGAGCATCGCTCCCCCGCCGGCCTGGTCCCGCCGCTGGCGCCACCCCAGCTGGGTTCGGCCGGGCCGGAAGACGTGCCAGCTGCCGCGGATGCTCTCCACGGTTCCGAGCTCCCCGCTCTGGACGAAGCTTCGCACGATCTGTACGTCGGGCCGGTAGCGATGGTTCATCCCCACCATCACAACTCGGTCACGTCTGTCAACCGCACGAATAATGCGCTGCACGGTAAGGGCGGACATGGCGAGGGGCTTCTCGACCAGCACGTGCAGACCGGCGGAGAGCGCCGCCAGGATGTGGGATTCGTGGAGGTGATTGGGCGAACAAATGACGACCGCATCGAGCGCTTCATAGCGCAGCAGCTCTTCGATGTCGTCGAACGCGTCCTTGACACCGAAACGGTCGGCGAGGGCGCGGGCCTTCGGCAGATCGGTATCGCAGATCGCCTGGACCTCGACACTCCGCATTCTCTTCAGCACCGGCAGATGCGCCACCTGGGTTATGGCTCCTCCGCCAACGACCCCTACCTTGAGGCGCTCACTGCTTCCCCCGCTGCGACCGGCCGTCATGATCCCCCCTTATTCAGTAGCGGCGCTGCAGGGTTGTACCCGGATAGTAGGCTGCGAGAATCTGCTCGTAGCCCTGGCCCGCGCGCGCGCGACCCACTGCGCCCCACTGGCAAAGCCCAACCCCGTGACCCGCTCCCATCCCGTCGGCCACAAGGCGAGTGACGTTCCGACCTGTCCCGGTTGCCGCCAGCGTGAAGGCCGTGCTTCGCAACAGGTCGCCGGTAGACGTGCGCAGCACCCTCCGGATGTTGGACTGGCCGTCCACCCGTACTTCGGCTCCGCTCACGGAGACCGCGAGCTGATCTGCTCTGCCTGATCCGGAGCGCTGAGTCACTCGGATTCCTGTCACCAGGTCTATCTTCCCTCTCGGGCGACCGGCCGCCGGGGGCAAGCTGTGCCCCAGGATGGACCGAAGACTCTCGCCGCTCCATTCCTCCCGCCAGCGGTAGCGGGGAGAGATACTACAGTAAGTCGCCCCCTGCGGAGCTGCGTCGAAGGCGGAGCGGAGATAGGGCCGGGAGGCGCCCCGGAAGACTTCATAGCCATCAGCAGTCCGCCCGCCGCACGTCGAGAAATAGAACGCTTCGATAACAGCACCGTTGTAGGTGAGCACGCGGCCCCGCGTAGCGCCTACCGCTGCTCTACCCTCCGGAGTCTCGGCTCCCACACCGCCATACGCCTGATCGGAAACGGTGGCGTATAGGTCAAACCCTTCGGAGCGCCAGCGGCGGAGGTTCCTCAGTGCGTAGGTTCGAGAGATCACCGCCTGGACGCGAAGCGCGGCGTGTTCGGCGAAGTCGCGCCGGCCCATTTCGGCTGAGACGACACCGAGCAGGTACGATTCCATGCTGAGGCGGTTCACAACGGTGATACCGGTGCGGTCGCGCAAAACCTCCAGCACCCCCCGATAGGCTTTCCCGTTCACTTGCAACGGCACCGAGGCATCCCTCGGCGTCAAAGTGATTGCATGGAGCGGCGCGGACACCCATCCGCCAGGACTGGCGAGGGTAACCCCACTTCGCGCTACGGAGAGCCGCCAGGTTTCACCTGCCGGGATCGTCACCAGCCCGGAACCATCGGGCTCGGTCACCATGACCGGCGCCAAACCACCGAGGGTTGCTGACCCGGCACCCACGACCAGGCCGACGCGGATTTCCAGCTCACGCGAGTCGGGCGCGGGGGCGTGTGGGGCCGGCCTTTCGGACGCGGGGGCTTGTGGGCGAGGCCTTTCGGGTGTGGTGCCTGGGGTGCAGCCGATGGCCACGCCAAACAGCGCAGCTGCGACCCAACCAGTCGTTCGCTTAGCCCCGGTAGTTACCAAATTTCAGCTCGATCTCGAAATCCTGACCTCTGAGAAAAGCGATGACGGCTTGCAATTCATCGCGGGAAGGGGCAGTGACCCTGACCTCGTCTCCCTGAATGCTGGTCTGAACCTTCTTGAAACCACCCTCTTTCACCGACTTTGCGATTCGTTTGGAGACGTCCTGCGGTATGCCCTGCGTCAGAGTAAGCGTCCGCCGGACGCTCTGGCCGGTAGCCTGCTCCACTTCGCCCAGCTTCAGATTTTTCACCGGCACGCCTCGTTTGATCATTTTGGTCTGGAGCACATCTACCAGCGCGTCCATGCGGAATTGGTCATCCGCGCTAAGACGGATCTCGGCCTTTGCCCGATCGAAGTCTACCGTGCAGGTCGTTCCCTTGAAGTCATAACGCTGCGCAATCTCCTTGAGAGTCTGGTTCACCGCATTGTCGACCTCCTGCAGGTCGGCGCCGGTAGACACGTCGAAGGAGGCGTTGCTGGCCATAAGATCGAGTGAGAGTTGCGGAAGAATGGGTGATGGCGCGAATGCCGAAGAATTACCCCGGCGCACCCAAGCAGCAAGCGGAGAATACCATGTTGCGCGGGCTCGGCTTGACAGCTTTCGGCTCGCCGTGTAGTGTAAGCCCTTGGCGGTGGATTTCAGGCCACTTGCTCCCGCCGGGTGCCTTCAGGGCACCAAACCAAAGAGCTAAAGCGCCGGACGTTGCCCTCCGCGCTTCTTGGCCCGGGGGGCTTTTTGCTTCCCGACCAAACCAGAACGAGGTCGCTCACGTGGTCCGCTTTCAGGCCGAGATGTGTTGCCGAATTTGCATGTGTCGCCCCCTTCAGGGGTGGACCGAGCATTCGGCGTGCGCCAGGCAGGAGCCAGAGAGCTAACACTCTCGCTACCCAGCGACCGAAGCCCGGACCACTTTCAGTGATCCGGGCTTTTCGTTTCCTACACTCAGAGGAGCACGTCCATGACGTACCAACCCGACACGCTGGCCCTGCACGCAGGCCAGCTCCCAGACCCGACGACCAATGCTCGTGCAGTCCCGATTTACGCCACCACGAGCTACGTCTTCAACGACACCCAGCACGCGGCAGACCTCTTTGGACTGCGGGTGTTCGGCAACATCTACACCCGGATCATGAATCCTACCAGCGACGTATTCGAGAAGCGGGTCGCCGAGCTCGAGGGCGGAGTGGCGGCGCTCGCGGTGGCGAGCGGGCAGGCAGCCACCACCCTGACCGTGCTGAATCTGGCGCACGCGGGCGACAATCTGGTTTCCTCGCAGACATTGTACGGCGGGACCTACAACCTGTTCGAGTATACCCTGCCGAAGTGGGGGATCAGCACCAAGTTCGTGGACATCCACAACCTCGATCAGGTGCGGGCCGCCATCGACGCAGGCACCCGGCTCCTGTTCGTCGAGACCATCGGCAACCCGCGGCTCGACGTGCCCAACTTTGAGTCGCTGGCAGACATCGCGCACGAGGCCGGCATCCCACTCGTGGTGGATAACACCTTCGGCGCCGCCGGGACCTTGAGCCGGCCGATCGATTACGGGGCCGACATCCTGGTCCATTCGGCCACCAAGTGGATCGGCGGGCATGGAACGGCCATTGGCGGCGTGGTGGTGGATGCCGGCAAGTTCGAGTGGGCCAGCCCTTCCTCGCGCAAGCGCTTCCCTGAGTTCACCGCCCCGGATCCCTCATACCATGGCTTGGTGTACACCGAAGCGTTCGGGCCAGCCGCCTTCATCATCAAGCTGCGGGTGCAGCTGCTGCGAGATCTGGGACCCGCGCTCTCCCCCTTCAACTCATTCCTGTTCCTCCAGGGTTTGGAGACGCTACCGCTCCGCATACAGCGACACTCGGACAACGCCTTGGCCGTTGCCCGCTGGCTGGCGCGGGACCAGCGCGTCGAATGGGTGTCCTATCCCGGACTCGACACCCATCCCGAGCACAGGAACGCAGTCAAGTATCTAAAGGGCGGTTTTGGCGGAGTGCTCACCTTCGGCGTGAAAGGCGGACATACGGTGGCGCGTGCCCTGATCGACCGCGTGAAGCTGTTCTCGCTGCTGGCCAACGTGGGGGACGCCAAGTCCCTGATCATCCATCCGGCCTCAACCACCCACGAGCAGCTGACCGCCGAGCAGCAGCGAGCCACCGGTGTGACAGCGGAGCTGGTCCGGCTGTCGGTGGGACTGGAAGACGTGCGCGATCTGATTGCCGACCTGGATCAGGCCCTGGGCGAGTCCGCGGCGGCAGGGTCGCCGAAAGCGGAGCAGTCGGACAAGCAGGTGGTCGCGGCGAGGTAAGGAGAGCAGGCCGCATTCACCCAACGTCCGTTACCTACGGGAGGAACCGATGTCCGTCAGCGATGAGCTGCTCGAGGCCAACACCAAGTACGCCAAGACATTCGACCGGGGCGAACTGCCCATGCCCCCGGCCCGCCGGCTTGCGGTTGTCACCTGTATGGATGCGCGCATCGTCCCGTCACGGCAGCTGGGGCTCGAGGAAGGGGACGCGCACGTTATCCGCAACGCCGGCGGCCGGGCGCGAGACGCGCTCCGCTCCCTGGTGATATCGGAGCGGTTGCTCGGCACCAACGAGATCGCCGTCATCCATCATACCGATTGCGGGATGTTGACGTTCACCAATCCGGACCTGCACGCCAAGGTGAAGCGGGACCTCGGCGCCGACAGCACGGATATAGACTTTCTTACGTTCTCCGACCTAGAGGAAAGCGTGCGGGAGGATATCGCCTTCCTGCTCTCCTCTCCCCTGATCCCGGCCGACATACTCATTCGGGGATTCGTATACGATGTGCACACCGGAACCTTGACCGAGGTGCACTTCCCTTCGGACTCAGAACGCCCATGACCACCGCGCTCACCCTCGGCGGGTTCACCCGGGAATTCCCGCTCGGGCAGCTCACGACGGCCGGGGGCCGGCCGGTGGCGGGCCTTCGGCTTCGATACCGTGTATTCGGCGATGTCGAGGCGGGAGCAGAGAACGGCTGGATTCTCATTTTCCACGCCCTCACCGGAAGCGCCGACGTCGACGCGTGGTGGGGCCCTTTGCTCGGCCCGGGCAAAGCTCTCGACACCACGCGGCACGCGGTCCTGGCCGCCAACCTGCTCGGAAGCTGCTACGGCTCGAGCGGCCCGACCGAATGGAGAGCTGAACGGCCCGACGCTTTTCCCGAGCTCACTCCCGAAGATCTGGCCCGGGCTCACATTCCGCTGCTGGAACACCTGGGGGTTCAGCGCCTGGCGCTAGCGACCGGCGGATCACTGGGAGGCATGGTGGCACTGGAGTGGGGCCGGATCAGCACTATTCCCACCGACCGGCTGGTGGTGTTTGCGGCCCCCGCGGCTGCCTCACCGCAGGCAATCGGGTGGAACGCGGTTCAACGGATGGCCATCGAAGCGGATCCGGCGTGGGCTGGTGGGAACTATCCCCCCGGCGACGGTCCGACGACAGGCCTGGCAGCGGCGCGAGCCCTCGCGATGATCACCTACCGGTCCGGCGCGGAGTTCCAGGCGCGGTTCGGGCGCCAGTCGTCGCGATCAAGCGGCATGTTCGATGTGGAGCACTACCTGAGGCGGCAGGGTGACAAGCTGGTGGCACGATTCGATGCCTCCAGCTACGTGTCCTTGATGCGCACGATGGACCTGCAGGACGTTGGCGACCTGAGCGCATCAGCGCGAGACACGGCCGCGCGGGTCCGGCGGGTTGTGGGCGTCGGTATTGATTCCGACATCCTGTACCTCCCGTCGGAGGTGCGAGAGTGGGTCTCGGCATACCGCGCGGCCGGGGTGGACGCAGAGTACCGTGAGATCGCCTCTCTCTATGGTCACGACGCGTTCTTGATCGAGTGGGATCAGGTGGAGCGGATTTTGCGAGAGTAGTGGCCGGTCAGGGATTCTTGGCTGTGCCGGAATGATGCGGGTTAGGCGAGGAAGCTCTCCAGGGCGCGGGCGCGGCTGACGTGGCGAAGCCGGCTCAGCGCCTTTTCTTTGATCTGCCGGACGCGCTCGCGCGTAATGCCCAGCAGGCTTCCGATTTCCTCCAACGTCATGGGCTCGGGGCCATCCAGCCCGAAATACAGCCGGAGAATTTTGGCTTCCCGCTCCTTGAGGGTGGACAGCACCTCTTCGATCGACTCAGTGAGCGCGTGCTCGAAGGTCTCGGAGTCAGGTCCGGGGTTTTGGGTGTCGGGCAGGTAATCAAGGAGTTTGTTGTCTTCGCCCGGGGTGAGCGGCGCGTCGAGCGAAAGGTGGTTTTGCGAGATGGACAAGGTCTTCTGGACCTCCTCCATGGAGATGTCCATTCCTTCGGCAATCTCAGAGGGGGTAGGCTCACGCCCCAGTTCCTGAAGCAGGGCGGAGGACCGCTTACCGATCCGGTGCAGAGTCCCAGCGCGGTTGAGCGGCACCCGGACAATGCGGCTCTGCTCCGCCAGCGCCTGAAGAATGGCCTGACGAATCCACCAGACTGCGTACGAAATAAACTTGATGCCTTTGGTCTCATCGAACTTGTGCGCCGCGCGGATCAAGCCGAGGTTGCCCTCGTTTATGAGGTCGGCGAGCGAGACGCCCTGATTCTGATACTTCTTGGCCACGGACACGACGAACCGGAGGTTGCTGCGCACCAGCTTGTCGAGAGCCTCTTCTTCGCCGACCCGGATACGCTGCGCCAGGTTGACCTCCTCCTCCTGCGGGATCAGCGGATACTTGCTGATCTCCCGCAGGTACTGGTCCAGCGAGCCCTCGTCGAAAGACGGACCGCGCTTGCCGGTTCCGACCTGTATGGGACGCATGCGACTCGACCTCGTACTGAGCTGGGGAGTCACTCGGTTACCGGAGACATCGCGAGAACACCTAGTGCCTGAGAGCGACTGAGATATGTGGCCTTTCACGAACCTTACCCTGCGGTCTTGCGGTGCGCAATGGAGTCGCCAGTCGCAAGTCGTCAGTCGCGAGACCCCAGTCATCCAGGGTGATTTTCGTCACACCTCCGCTGAGGTGGCTGGCCGGAGGACTGGCGACTGGAGACTCGCCCCTACACCTCATATGCATCCATTTGCGCCCGCTGAAGTTTGCCGGAGTAATCGACGTAACACACTTTGGTCTCGGAGTAGAATTCGTAGACCTCCCAGCCGCCTTCCCGGTGGCCGTTCCCCGTCGCCTTCACGCCACCGAACGGCAGATGTGCCTCGGCGCCGATGGTTGGAGCGTTGACATAAGTGATTCCGTTATCCAGCTCCTGCATAGCGCGGAACGCCTGGTCCACATTTCCGGTGTAGATCGAGCTGGAGAGGCCGTAGCGTACATCGTTATTGACCCTCACAGCCTCCTCGAACGAACCTACCTTGATAACGCTCAGCACCGGGCCGAATATTTCCTCTTGCTCCAGGCGGGTCTTCGGCTTGACGCCGGCGAACACCGTGGGACGATAGAACCATCCCTGCTTCAGCCGTTCACCCCCAGGCACCTTTCCTCCGGTGACCAGCTCGGCCCCTTCATCCTGTCCGATTTCGACGTACTGCTCCACCTTGTTCCGCGACGCCTCGTGAATCAGTGGTCCCACGTCGGTCTTCTCGCCACTGCCGTCTCCCAGGCGCAGCGCATCGGCGGCATCCGCGAGCCGATTCAGAAAACGGTCGTGAATCTTCCGGTGGAGGACCAGGCGGCTGGTAGCTGTGCAGCGCTGGCCGGTGGTGCCGAACGCGCCCCAGAGCACCCCCTCCAGGGCGAGGTCCAGATCAGCGTCGTCCATCACGATCATGGCGTTCTTGCCGCCCATCTCCAGCGAGAGCCGCTTGTGCATGCGGCCGCAGGTTTCCCCAATGAGCGCGCCGGTCTCGGTTGAGCCGGTGAACGAGATGACCGGAACCCCGGGGTGCTCCACCAGGGACTTCCCCACCGTCTCTCCGCGGCCGTGCACCAGTTGGATCACCTCCGCCGGCAGGCCGGCTTCGAGCAGGATCTCCACCAGGATATGGACTGTGTGCGGGACATCCTCCGAGGGCTTGATGATCACCGAGTTCCCGCAGAGCAGCGCCGGGAACATCTTCCACGTCGGGATCGCCAGGGGGAAGTTGAACGGAGTGATGAGGCCAACGACTCCGATGGGGCGGCGATAGCTCATAGCCCACTTCGAGCGCAGCTCCGAGGGAACTACCTGACCGAAGAGCCGGCGTCCTTCGGTGGCGGCATAGTAGGCAGTGTCTATTCCTTCCTGGACATCACCTCTGGTTTCCGCCAGCACCTTTCCCATCTCCCGCGTCATCGCTGCGGCTATGGCCTCCTTCCGTTCGACCAGGAGATCACCTACTCGCCGGAGAACGTCACCCCGGACCGGGGCGGGGGTCCTGGACCAGAGCACAAATCCTTGCCGGGCAGAGCGGACCGCGGCGTCCACGTCCTGCCGGTCCGAGTCGGGAAACCGGCCGATGAGATCGGAGGTGTTAGCCGGGTTTCGGTTGTCGAAATAGGTACCGGTGCTCGGTGCAACCCACTCGCCAGCGATGAAGTTCTTGAAAGTCTTGGCCAATTCAGTTCTCCGTGGAAGCGGGCGCCGGAACGGCGGCTGGTGGCTCTTGCGGACAGCCCCACTGGAGCTCCTGGCGGGCGTAACCCGACCGCGGCAGAATTTCCCGGGCCGCCATGATGCCGGCCCATACGATGACGAGCAGGGAAAGCAGATGCGCAAGACCGCGCCGGTAGGACCAGCTCGATAACGCACCAAGCACACCCATCAGCAGAGCGATGCCGGCCGCGCCAATATAGAACACCAGTCTGAGTCCGCAGCTCTTGTCGTTGGGCCACAACGGCAGTGCCACAGCTAGAACGAGGGCCAGCGCGGTCCAGAACCACGTCAGAGCTACGAATCGCCGAGGCGGCTGAGTCGCCGGTTTTGTCACCCCAGGCGGCGGCGCGGGTGCCGGCACGGGCTGCCTTGCTATCGCCTTGTCGATGTCGCCGAGCTCCTTATCCCAGTTTCGTGGCTCCTCGTTCATACTGGCTCCCGGGTGAGTCCGTAGCGCTCGATCTTCTTGTAGAGATTCGAGCGGGGCATCTTCAGCGCGCGCGCCGTCTCTGACACGTTCCAGTCGTGCTCGCGCAGCTTCAGAGCCAGAAAATTCTTTTCGGCTTCCTGCTTGAAAATCTCGAAGGTCTGGCTTCCCTCTGCCCCGCCCGGGACGGCGTTCCCCGGCGCAGGGAGCAACGTGTCGATGTCCGATGCACTGATCACCTTGCCCGAGGCAAGAATCAGCCCTCGCTCCACCGCATTGCGAAGCTCGCGGATGTTGCCAGGCCACGCCCGGGACTGCAGGCGCCGTATTGCGTCTTCCGCGAACTTTCTTCCCGGCACCCCCGCACTTGCGGCCAGCTGCTCGGCAAAGTGGTTTACCAGAGCTGGAATGTCCTCGATCCGCTCCTCCAGCGGTGGGACCTCTATTGGTACTACGTTTAGTCGGTACAGCAGATCCTCACGAAAACGGCCGTCAGCAATCTCGGATTCGAGATCCTTGTTGGTGGCGGCGAGAACCCGCACGTCCACCTGGATCGGTTTCGATCCACCGATCCGAGTCACTACCCCTTCCTGCAACACCCGCAACAGCTTGGCCTGGGCGGACAGCGACATGTCTCCTACTTCATCGAGAAATAGCGTACCGCCATCCGCCTGCTCGAACTTTCCCGCTCGATCCGCAAAGGCGCCGGTAAAGGACCCCTTCATGTGCCCGAAGAGCTCGCTCTCGATCAACTCGGACGGAATGGCGGCGCAGTTCACCTCCACGAAAGGCTTGTCGCGCCGGTGGGAGGTCTCGTGCAGCGCTCTAGCCACCAGCTCCTTGCCGGTTCCGTTTTCACCGGTGATGAGCACCCGGGCCGAAGTAGGGCCCACCTTCTCGATAAGCGATCGCACCACCCGCAGAGGCGAGCTGTCGCCCACCATTGCGTAGCGGTTCTCGGCAGCCTCGCGCAGCCGGGTATTCTCACCCACCAGCTGGGAGTGCGCGAGAGCGTTCCGCACCGTCACCAGCAGCCGGTCGGTGTCGAGCGGCTTTTCCAGGAAGTCGAAAGCTCCCCGCTGGGTCGCCTCCACCGCGGTGGCGATGGTGCCGTGCCCCGAGATCATGACGACCTGTGCCTTCGGATCGAGGTCTCTGAGCCGGGTGAGAGTCTCCAGGCCGTCGAGGCCGGCCATCTTCACGTCGAGAAATACCAGATGGGGACGGAAATCGGAGTAGACTGTAATGGCCTCGCCGCCCGATGCCGTCACCTTTACTACCAAGTCCTCGTACTCCAGCACCTGCTTCAGCGCCTGCCGGATCCCGGCCTCATCGTCGACGATCAGGATCCGATGGCTCATGGGCGTGGCGCTCCGAAGAGGGTCGCTCCCGAGGGGCGCACGCGAATCTCCCGTATGCCGGCGGGGATGCGGACCGGAAGGCTTCGTCTGGCGGTGTCTCCGAACGCTTTGGCCACCAACTTGGGAACCGCGTCGGGCGGTATGGGGAATTCTCTTATCCGGAACGATCGCACGGCCCACTCCGCCTTGCCCGGGCCGATCACCTCAATGGGCCCGGCGGCCTTGATCGGCTCTCTCTCACGCAGCGCGACTGATAGCGGCCCCGTGAGCTCCCGCGGCAGACGGGCGGTTGCAAGCTTCGCATTCACCGCTATCTCGCCCTCCTGAAGCTCGACCTGAATCGAATCGAGCTGGCGCCTGAGGCCGGGATCGAGCCCCGCCCCAATGAGAGAGGCGACTTCGGCGGGCGTGAGCACCACTGAATCAGCTCTCCAGCCGTTGAGCGAATCGATCTTGGACTTGGCCGAGATCAAGGCCCGAGAGCCCGGGCGGCCAAGGGCCGCTGGAGGTCCGCCCGAGCGAGTCCCGTGGAGCAGCCGCTGCAGCTCGCTGGAGAGATGGTCCCGGTAGAGCCAGCCGACCGCCAGGGCCATTAATATGGCGAGGCCGCCAATGAACTTGATCGGCACCGAAAGGCAGCCCATCAGCCGGTGAAGTTCAGCGTCAGCCGGGAGTCGTAGCGCGGGCCCCCGGTGGTCAGCACACTTTCGTAGAGTACCAGCTCCTGACCCGTGAACGGCACCCGGTCAAAGGAGTCCGCGTGCTCCTCCAGTCCTCCAGAGGGAAGTCGCTGCCCTTCGCGCAGCCGGCCCAGCGTGATATGGGGCTGAAACGGCGCGCCCTCGGGGGGAAAACCGATGGCTTCGCATCCCCGCTCGATCCGATCCTGAAGCAGCTCCAGGGCCGGTGGCGCCCTGACGCCGACCCACAGAACCCGAGGACGGCTCCGGCTGGGGAACGCACCGAGATCTCCCAGCTGCATCGCCATGGAGCCGGCGCCATCCGCGGCGAAGTGAAGAGCCTCGGCGATCACATCCAGCCGATCCCCGCCGACTTCGCCGAAAAACTTGAGAGTCATGTGCAGACCTTCGTCATGCACCCACCTGACCGGCCAACCCGCGCTGCGCAGCTGGCCCAGGAGCTTGAAGATCTGCTCCCGTGCGGGGTCTGGAACCGGCAAAGCCACGAAGAGCCGCATCAGTGGGAGGGCCGCGGCGCGAGGGCCAGCAGCCCACCGCGGCGGTAGCCCTGTGGATCCAGCTCCACCGCGGCGAATCCCAGATCGGCAAACACGGTCGTGATTGTGTCCCAGTCTCTGCGAAGCCGGTCCATTTGGCTAGGAGAGACCTCCAGCCGAGCTCGCCCGCCGTGATGGCGAACCCGGAGGTCACCTTGAACGCCAAGGCTCCGCAGATACGCTTCGCCCTGTTCCACCTGCCGGAGCCGTTCCGGCGTGATCTCCAGTCCGTACAGCACCCGGCTGGAAAGGCAGGGAGCCGCGGGTGCATTCCAGGTCGGCAGCCCAAGCTCCAGCGCGGCGGCGCGCACGTCCTGTTTGGTCCAGGCCAGATCGACCAGGGGCGAGCGAACCTGCCGCTCAGCGGCGGCACGCATGCCGGGCCGGTGCTCCCCGATGTCGTCCGCATTGGTACCATCGATGACGGTGTCGAAGCCGCGCTCCAGTGCAATCTGCTGCAGCCGGGTCCACAACTCCGACTTGCAGTAGTAGCAGCGATCGGTGGAGTTACTCAAGTATCGGGGATCCTCCAGCTCCCTGGTCCCGACCTGGAGAAACGGGATGTCGAAGCGCTCCGCCAGCGCAAGGGCGGCATCCGCCTGAACCGCGGGGTAAGATGCGCTGCGCCCCGTGACCGCGAGAAATCGGTCGGTGCCCAGCACCTGCCGGCCCACGACTGCCAAAACACTGGAGTCCACCCCTCCCGAGTATCCCAGGACGACGCGTCCCAGGGTGGAGAGATGGATGCGCAGGGTTTCGAGGTTGGTCATGCGCAGTAACGTAATGGAGAGGATTGGGAGCGGGGAAGGAAAGCGATACGACCGGAGGCCGGATAGCTTTACCCATGGCCGGCGATGAAAAACATCTGGTGATCACTTCCGAGCTTCGTCTTCCGCTCGCTGAGCTGGAGTACCGGGCCTCGCGTTCAGGTGGCCCGGGGGGCCAGCACGTGAACACATCCTCAACCCGGATCGAGGTCTCCTGGGACGTGGCGGGTTCTACCGCTTTGGGCCCGGAGCAACGGGCTCAGCTGCTGGAGCGTTTGGGACCCAGGCTCGATTCGACCGGACGGCTCAGACTGGTATCCAGCGGGACGAGAAGCCAACTCCGCAACAAGGACGACGTGACCGATCGGTTGCGGTCTCTCGTGGCGGGCGCGCTGTCGGTGCGGAAGAAGAGGAAAGCCACCAGGCCGAGCCGGGCGTCCAAGACTGCACGGCTGGAGGAGAAGCGTCGGCGAGCTGCTACCAAGCGGCGCCGGAAGTCTCCCGCCGAGAGCGATGAGTAGAGCGGAGGCAACCCCGGGGCCTCCGTCAATGGCCGGAACGGGGTGGCGGAGGCTGGCGGCGCCGCCCGCGCCAATGTATAACTTTGCCGTCCCTACATTCGTCGGACAACCATCTTGCCGCTAACTTATCCCGCGCGCTCTGGGCACATGCAAGGAGTAGCGAACGTGCGCACAGGCTATCTATTGCTCGCCGCTGTTTTGCTCACCGGAGGGTGTGCGGCGGGAAAGGCGGACCCGGCCCCCACGCCGAATTCACGCCAAAGCGCGCCACGCCCGGGGGGTTCGCAGGTTATCCTGGAGAAGCGAATTGCGCGTCTCGAGCTAAGCCTGCTGGAGAAGGAAGCTCAGGTGGAGGAGCTACAGACTCGACTGGAAGAGACGCGGCAGGAGGTCGTCCGTGCCATGGCTAAGCTGCAGACTCTGGCCAGTCGAGCCGAGGCGGCTTCCGCGATTGCCGAAGGCGAGGTGGCCCTTCAGCCGCTCAAGGCGGTTCGGGGCCCCTCGAGCGCTCCCGAGGCCACACAGGCCAGCAGGCTGCTCATGGAGAGCTCGTCTGAGTTCGACAAGGAGAACTACGGAGGTGCGCTGTACCTGGCAAATCAGGCAAAGGCTCTTGCGGCAGAGGCTAGAGCACGACTCTCCGCGGGCGAGCGAGGAGCGCAGCGTCCCGGTGAGACGGCGTTCGCGCTGCCGATTCGGCTCAAGGCTGCTGGGCGTGGCAACGTCCGCGCCGGCCCCGGAACTGGCGCTCGGATCGAGTTCGCGGTAGCCGCGGGCGACGCCCTGATCGGCTATTCCTATGTAGATGAGTGGATTCGCATCGGCGACGAGGATGGCCGCAGCGGCTGGATCTTCCGCAATCTCGTCGCCCGCCGCTAGTTACTTCCTGGGGCTGGCCTGCTTCTGATTCTTACGGGCGCAAACCACGCGATTCCTGCCTTCGCGCTTGGCTTCGTATAGTGCTTCATCGGCGCTCGAAATCACCGCTTCGGCCGTGGGACCGTGGTGCGGAAACTCCGCGATACCGACACTGATTGTTATTCCTCCCGCAGGGAACTCCTCTTCCGCAACCCGTTCGCGTATGCGTTCCGCCAGCGGCAGCGCCGCTTCGGCACCTTTGCCCGAAAGCAGAACGGCGAACTCCTCTCCTCCATAGCGCGCAGTGCAGTCTCCCGCACGGGTACTGGTTCGAAGGATATTGGCTACCCGCTTCAGGACCTCGTCTCCCGCTGGATGGCCATGAGCGTCGTTGTACTTCTTGAAGTGATCCACGTCCAGCATTACTACCGTGAAAGAATGGTTCTGCCGTTGTGACCGCAGTAGTTCTTCCGCTAACCGCTGCGTCAACACGCGGCGGTTGGACAATCCGGTGAGGGAATCGGATGCGGAGAGGCGCTCCAGCTCTTCATTCCTCTCTCGCAGCGTCTCATTAACCGCGTCCAGCTGATGGCGACTCTGGCGGAGCCGGCCGACCATGTGATTGAAGACGTATGTCAGGTCGCCCACCTCGCCGGTGGCGGTCGGGAGGTCCACCGCCAGGTCGCCCTCGGCAACCTCGGCCGCGCCCTTTGTCAGGCGCTCCAGGGGGCGCACAATGAGGAGAGCAAGGCGGTAGGCAATCGCGGTGACGCCGAGTAGCAGGACCGCCGCGATTGCCAAGGTGATGTCTCGGAACCGGCGGACTTGGTCGTACGCGGCGTCCACCGGGATCTCGGCCAGAACGGCCCAGCCTACCCGCGGAACCCCCTTGAGGCTGCCAAGCACATCGACGCCGGACACGCTCTCGTAGGTGAGGATGGCGCCTTCTCTTTTCACGAGCCGTTGGAAGACCGTCGGCTTGAGGGTAACCCGCATCAGGTCGGAGGAGCTCGCAAGGGAGCTGACGATCAGGTTCCCTCCACTGCCCACGAGGTAGACCCGCCCCGACGTTCCTGGAGCAAAGGTCCGCAGCCCTTCCTCCGCGCCCCGCAGGTTCAGCCTGGCGGCGAGAGCACCCACTATCCTCCCATCAGCACGCTGCACCGGCACCGCAACCAGGAGGATCCCCTTGGCGAGCGACTTATCCCACAACGCCTCGCCCACGAATGCGTTGCTGGCACTCAGCTCACTGCCCCAGTCTCGGGGAAGCCGGAGCGGGCGGGGCCGACTAGCGCTGCTCGCCACCATGCGCCCTGCTGGATCCACAACGATGAGCTCCTCGTAATCAGTGAACCGCTCTCTTACCGAGTTGAGGTAGTCGCTGAGCCGGGTTCGGGTTCGGGCAGATGATCCTCGGGGCTTCCCTGCCAGGTTCTCGGAGACCTCATAGGAGCTGGCGAAAACTCGCAGATCATACAGGCGCTCCTTAAGCCACACATCCATCTCGCGCGCCGTCTGGGCGCTAGCGCTCAGAAGCTCCTGTGAGATCTTCTCTTCCAGAGCCCGCCGATTTTGGGTGTAGGATATCCACGCGGTCAATCCGGACGGGACCAACGTGACCAGGAGGGCAAACGCGAGGATCTTGCTCCGGACAGTATCCAGGCGGAAGAAGCGGCGCAGCGGGGAGATATGGTTTGCCAGGACGTTCAACCTCACCCCCACGGAAGCTTTTGGAAACCCATGGTCGACACTGACAAGCGGGCTGGAATTTCGATTCGGCCTGCTGGGGCACGTGGACAGCAACCCGGTGCCGGAAAATTCTTAGCAGATCCTACGCCATGAATTATCCCCTGTGCTGGCAATGCGATAGCCAGCGAGACCGGGCTCAGCCACTGTGGGCTGCGGAAATTCTGGCGGTTTCCGAGGCCGACCGGCAACTTCTCTGAGGAGATTCGGGTGCCATAGTTGTGTCTCGCGCAGCTCATGCAAATTCCTTTTTCCGATCCAGGCTCCGATACTGAATCGCCTCGCTAACATGGGCTGTGGTAAGCTCCGCAGCCTCCGCGAGGTCGGCTATGCAGCTCGACCAGAGCACCTGGGCCACTGGTAACATCGCTCACCTCAGACGGTGAGGTTTCGCCATCTGGATAGCCACTAAACGACTGCAGGATTGAACCCCATGAGAATTAACCAGGTACTGCTGATCGCGATTTTGCTAGGGGCACCTAGTGCGGGGCAGGCCCAGATGCCGCAACCTGCCCGCTTTGTGTGGGTTAAACCCCACTATTCGGAACTAGCACGAGCGGGACCTGGGCTGTTAGGTAGAGGCGACCGCGACTACCGGTACACGGGATTCTATGTCGGCCTCGGCCTTGGAGCTGCAGCTACACTCCTGGCGGTTGCAAACTGCAGCGATCGCGACAACGGCTGCAGTGTCACACGAGCCCTAGTGCTTGGACCTATTATGACAGGAGTACTGGGACTCTCCGGTGCCCTCATTGGTAGCATTTTCCCCAAAGAGCACACTCAAGAGGACAGCTCTGGCACCGATTAGGACGCTTTAGATCTGCTATCGGAGGTTCCGTGCTAGACCGACGACGTAAACTTTTTTTATTAGCGCTGCTGGGTTGTGCTAAAGCGTGCGGCGATGCTGGTACTGGTTTAGACGAGTGCGGCGAATCGGTAACGCTGGCCGTGTCTTCGGGCACCAGCCCTGAGTTCACGTGGTCTCCTACGTGTGCCGTCTCGGGGATTACTGTTGAGGACGCGGCTAGTCGGCCTACCTGGATCGTCAGAAATCCGGATTCTCGGAACACGATCGGCGCTCCCGTGGTTTACGGGCAATCTCCGCCTGGGACCATACGCTTGGCGGGCGTTGACCCGCTTCGCGCCGGGTTCCCATATCGCGCAGTCCTCTTCCGGACTGATAGATCAACCGGTCAGGTCTTGGTGGAAGGCGTTGGGGAGACAACCTTCACACCTTGACGACGCGGGATTGGAAACGCGGTGCGCCCTCTAGTGCTGGCATGGGGGCATGCTGCCAGCCGTACCAACTCCCGTAAAGCAGCCCGGAGTTCGGCTAGAAGCGGTCCGGGTCTCCCAGTCCAACATGAGGCCCACAGACCGGGCTGCACGCTGGGGAAAGTGGGCCACTTGGCAGTGCTCTCGCGGAGCGCGACGGCCTGCAGGATTTCAAAGCGGACGTCCAGCTCAAAAGCTGATGAGCGCTCTGTTTGACTGCTTATCTGCTGCAGAAGCGGCCGCGCTCCTGCTGCGCCAGGCCGGGCTGCGGCCCCTCGCTCGGCTCGGTGGCGATGCCTATGAAAGGAGATGGATGAGATCTTCTTCACCCCTGCCGATGCGCCCTCCTGGCCCGGTCGCTTCCGCACCCAGGCCGAGGCCTTGAAAAGTATAGGTTGTGCCTCACCGTTTCCTCATGCAAATTCCTTTTTCCGATCCAGGCTCCGATACTGAATCGCCTCGCTGACATGGGCCGTGGTAAGCTCCGCAGCCTCCGCGAGGTCGGCTATGGTTCGCGCGATCTTGAGCACCCGATGGTAGGCCCGCGCCGACAGGTTCAAGCGTGCTACCGCCTGACGCAGCACCGACTCCACCGGCTCACTTAGCCGGCAGTGTCGCCTCAGGTCTCGCGCGGTCATGTGGGCATTGGCGTACACTCCCCGCTGCTCCCGGAAACGGACCCGCTGGATCGCTCGTGCCCGCTCCACCCGGTTCCGAATGGTGGCGCTGCTTTCTCCGGACTGCTCGCTGGTTAGATCCCGGTAAGCCACCGCAGGAACCTCCAGATGAATGTCGATGCGATCGAGCAGAGGGCCGGAAATCCGGGAACGGTACCGTTCAATAGAGAGGTGCCCGCAACTACAGGGGTGGGTTGGATCGCCAAAGTAGCCGCACGGGCAAGGGTTCATTGCCGCAGCCAACATGAAGCGGGCGGGATAGGTCAGGCTCATCGCGGCCCGGCTGAGCGTCACCACCCCGTCTTCCAGCGGTTGTCGAAGGACCTCCAGCACGTTTCGCCGGAATTCGGGTAGCTCGTCGAGGAACAGCACTCCGCTGTGCGCGAGGCTGACTTCCCCCGGACGGGGAGAGGAGCCTCCGCCGATCAAACCGGCATCGCTGATGGTATGATGGGGCGAGCGGAACGGCCGTTGAGTGAGCAAAGAAACGCCCGATGGCAGGGTCCCGGCCACGCTGTGGATCTTGGTGGTCTCCAGCGCCTCGTCCAGGATCATCGAGGGAAGGATTGTTGGAAGCCGACGAGCCAGCATGGTCTTCCCTGCTCCCGGCGGTCCGATCATCAGGATATTGTGCCCGCCGGCAGCGGCCACCTCGAGCGCGCGTTTGGCAGCTGCCTGGCTCCTGACATCGGAAAAGTCGGTATCGTTGCACGCTGGGTCGGCCATGAGTGCGGCCACGTCTGCCCTGGAGGGAGAAATCGGCTCAGTGCCACTGAGATGGGCACACACCTCCAGCAGCGTGCGCGCTCCGCGCACGTCGAGTCCTTCGACGACCGATGCCTCAGGGAGGTTGGCGTGAGGAAGCAGGACGCCACGAAATCGTGCGTTTCGCGCGGCGAGGGCCATGGAAAGGGCACCCCTGACCGGCCTGAGATCTCCCTCGAGCCCGACCTCGCCGAGTACTGCATGATCACGCAGCAGCTCCTCGGGTACCTGACCGCTTGCTACCAGAATTCCGAGCGCGATCGGCAGGTCGAAGGCCGAGCCGTCCTTGCGAATATCAGCTGGAGCAAGGTTCACCGTGATGCGCCGGAGAGGAAAGGCGAATCCCGCATTGGTGAGCGCCGCGCTGACGCGTTCGCGCCCCTCCTTTACAGCGCCATGAGGAAGACCGACGGTCGAGAAGGAAGGCAGGCCATTGGTTATGTCGACTTCGACGTCCACCGGGTAGGCGTCGATCCCAAGAACGGCAGCGGAGCGGATTCGGGCAAGCATGGAATTCGAGAGCTCCCAGACTGGGGCTCGCAACATACCCAGGCCAATTCGGGTCACCCGTACCAGAGCATCGCAGAAGTGGACCAAAACCTGCAGCAGATCCTGCCCGGCGCCGGTGATCCGGTGCCGGTCGCGGCGGAGTTACCCCCGGCCCACGCCGCCGCGAAGGTTCAGATCCGGAGCCCCACATGAGTCGGTTGTTCCTTGGTGGCCTTCTATTCCTGGGATTGGGTGCGTGCGCTGCTCCACGCGCCGCGGGCGCGCCGCTCGCACCGCTCGGCCGCGCCTGGGCTGTCCCCACGCTGGGACTTTATCAGGAATGGTGGGACAAAACGGTGGCCTGCTCCGGACGGCAGGGACAGATGAGTGCCGTAAGTTTTTACGCCGTCGATGCGCCCTCCGGCGCGATCGAACTGGCCGGCGAGACGGCCCATGCCTGGTGGGTGCGGGAAGGCAACCGAATCTACCTTCCGGCCAACGCGCTGAGCCAGGAGTGGCTGGTGCGTCATGAAATGCTGCATGCACTCCTGCAGCGCGGCAGCCACCCCTCCGAAGTATTCGTGGAAGCGTGTCACGTTGCCTCAGCCGCAGTATGGCGGGATTCCAGCCTGAGCCACGATCCGGGAAATCCCTCGGGGAATTGATCAACGTTGGAAGAGGCCACGATGTTAGCATCGGCGGCCCTCATCTTGCTGCCTGACTACCTGTTCGCATGCGTAGCCCGCACCCCTATTCCCAAGGGGAGTGGCATCCGGCAGACCTTCTGGCATTTCGCGGGGGCAATTCGACATGGTTGGACCTTCTGCTAGAGCGCGCTGGGGTAGCCTCCTTGCCATCCTGCTGCTCTCGATAATCAGTGGAGGCTGGTTGCTCCGCCGGAAGGCGGCCCCCGACGGGACTGTCTACCAGCAGGCCCGCTTGTTCGAAAACGTCGTGGCCTCGATCCACGACCACTACATCGACCCACAGGGAGAGGGAGACCTCTACCAGACTGCCGCCAAAGCTTTGGTGGCCTCATTGCAGGATCCCTACGCTGAACTTCTCACCCGCGAGAGCTACCGCCAGTACCAGCGGCAGATGTCAGGCACCGAAGTCGACGTCGGCCTGACCTCGGATACCCGAACCGCTTCCGCACGCACCAAACTGGGACCGGGTGACGAAGTATTGAGTATCGACGGTAAAAGCACTCGCGGCTGGTCTGCACGTCGGGTGGAGGATGCGCTCTCGGCCGGGTCGGGAGCCATCGTCACCGTTGTAGTTCGCCCCAAAGGGTCCGACATTCCGGTGGTGCGGAAGCTCACCCGAACGGTGGTGCACGTTCCCGCCACTTCGCAGGGAATTCTCCTCGAGGGCGGCGTGGGCTACGTGGAGCTCCGAAGAATCAGTGACGGCGCGGCTGCAGAGCTTCGCCAGGCTGTGGACCGGCTTGTTGCCGAAGGAATGACTTCCCTGGTACTCGACCTCCGCGGAGATCCAGGCGGGCTCATCAACGAAGGCGTCCGGGTGGCTAGCCTGTTTTTGAAGACGGGCGACACCGTGGCGTTCTCGCGGGGGCGCTCGCGCCAGCATTCGAAGGTTTACTTAGCCGGAACTTCCGGCGGTTGGAGAGGGCTTCGACTGGCAGTCCTGATTAACCACGGAACGGCAAGCTCCGCGGAACTGATTGCGGGAGCCCTACAGGATCACGACCGTGCAGCTATACTGGGGACGCCGAGTTTCGGTAAGGGAGTTCTTCAAACTACCTACCCTCTCGGCGACGAGATCGCGATCAAGCTGACCACTGCCCGCTGGTTCACGCCGAGCGGCCGTACGGTTCAGCGTCCCAAGCCGGATTCGGAGGGGGCACCAGGCAACCGAACCCCGGCTCAGCTCCCGCAGGTACTGCGCACCGTCTCGGGACGCCCCATTCATGACGCCAGCGGTATCCTTCCCGACCTTCCGGTACGAGGGATCCCGCGTTCGGACGCCGAACGCGCGCTGCTGAGCGCACTGGGCGAGGATCTCACCGTGTTCCGGGCAGTTCTGTCGGATTACGCTGCCGATGTGAAGAAGACCGGTGCACCACGCTCGGAATCATTCCGGGTCACCCCGGAGATGCGGGACCAGGTCTTCGAGCGACTTGAGCAGAACGAAGTTCAGCTCCCCCGCAGCACTTACGACGGTGCCGCCGGCTACGTGGACGAGCAGCTGGGATACGAGATCACGCGAGCGGCGTTCGGTGCCGTGGCGGAAGCCAGGCGGCGGGCGCTGTCGGATCGCCAGATGCAGGCGGCGGTACGGCTACTGCTTCGGAGCAAGACACAAGAGCACGTGCTGACCGTGGCCCAGGCGGAACGCGCGCGAGCCGTCCGCTAGCTCAGGACGGCAGCCTCACCGTCACGAGGGTGCCCCGTTCCGACTCACTCGCCACTTCGACCCGTCCTCCCCAACTGTCAACCAGCCGCCTTACAATTGCCAGGCCCAATCCCGACCCGCTGGTGGTGGTCGAGAAGCGGGGCTCGAACACGCGCGGTAACAAGTCGGCCGGAATACCTGCTCCATCGTCGGCAACCCGGATGAGGGCTGGTCCCACCGAGACTCGAACCAGCGTCGCGCCCGCATTCCGCGCGTTCTCGAGCAGGTTTACCACCACCTCCTTCACCTCATCCGCCCGCGCTGCCCCGGTTGCACCTGCTGCAACCTCCAGACGGACCTCGCAGCCTTCCTCAGCCAGGCGATAGAGCTGGACCACTTCTCCAACCGTTGTCCCCAGATCAATCCGATCCAGTGGCTGACGCAGGTCAGCAGGGGCCGCAAAGCGGCTGAACGCCCTGGCGATTGTGTCCAGGCGGTCGATCTCACCCAGAATTCGCTCCGCCGTCTCTTCCAGGGTGCGGTCGAACTCGCCCCTGCGCTCACGATAAACTCGGCGAAGGTGCTGCATACCGAGCCGCATGGGCGTGAGCGGGTTCTTGATCTCGTGGGCCACCTGTCTAGCCATTTCGCCCCAGGCCAGCACCCGCTCGGCCCGTGAAACGTCGGTGACATCGTTCAGTGCCATGACTACGCCTCTAACTTCCGGCCCCAGAGAGGCGAGCTGCAGCGTCAGCCGGCGTCCTTCCACCTCGAGCTCCGCCGTGCCGTCCAGCCGGGGATCCTCGAGGAATCGTCGCACGGCGTCTGTGAGGGGTGCCCAGTCGCTCGACAGGCGGTCCAGAAAGGGCTGTCCCTCCTCGAGCTGCGTCCCCAGCAGGTCGACTGCCTGCCGGTTGGCGATGAGAACCCTGCCTCTCGGGTCCACACCTACTACTCCGGTAGCTACTGTGGCGAGGACGGCGGCCGTGCGCCTTCGGGCTTCCTCCAATGCACTCTGGCTCGAGCGGATGTCGGCGGCCATGCGCTCAAATGCCCCAAAGACCGGCTCGAACTCCAGCGGAGGACGTCCGGAGCGAGCCGGCATCGGCTGACCCTTACCTAAGGCAAGTGCCGAACGCCGGAGCTCGGCTACCGGCTTTGAAAGCGTCCGCGCTGCCACCTGTGCTCCCGCCAGCGCCGCGGCGACACCGGCCAGGGTAGCGAGCAGCAGGACGAGCGCCAGATCGAGTTGCTGAGCCGCGAGGGAGGAGTCGTCCGCCAGCTGGGGCGTGGCGAGCACGGTGACATCCGCCGGGCGGCCGGGCTGCACCACCCGGTAACCGACCCGTTCCGCCAGTTCCGGAAGTAGGCCTTCGCGGGTAACCTCGAACCGCCCCTCCAGCGCTAAAGCCCTGAACGCACGCGGATCCATCAGTTGGCCGACCACGCCAAGGTCCTCGAGCACCGGTGTGCTCGTTCCTATCAGGGAGCCTCCTCGATACAGGGCAAGATCAGCGTCAATGCCGCGACTCAACTCCTGAAGACGATCCCTTAGGGGAGCTCCGCGGCCCACTAGGGCACCTGAGGTGAGGGCAGCCTCGCGCAGTGTCCCGGTAATGAGCCGGTCCCGGCTACGCTCCGCCTCGTCGGCCAGGCGATAGAAACTCCACGCCGCGAACCCTACCGCAGGAAGGATAAAGAATGCGCCCAGGGTAGCCGCGAGCCTGACCCGGAACGAGCGGGAGAGGCTCCGCCACCTCGGCCGCCGGGGACGAGCACCGGCAGCAAGCTCTGCCACGAACCACAGGAGTGCCAGCACGGCGGTGTCCAGCAGCACTACAAGCACTCCGCGGACGAAAAGGGGAACCGGTCCCCGAAGGTCGATGCCGGCGTGAATGGTACGACTGCCACCGGGGACGGTCAGGGGATGCTCGCTGCGAAGTGTCCACCCCTCGCGCCGCCAACGGGTGCCGCGAGGTCGCTCAGGAGTAGCGGATGCGGGGGAGAGGGCAAGGGTGTAGAGTGGCGCGCTGTGGCGCGCCGGGTCGAGCAGGCGACCAACTCGCCCGGGCAGTATGAGCTCCGAGCGAGGACCCACCGACGCAGTCAGCACCTGGTCCCGCCCCGTCCGAACCACGAGCACATAGTGCACCCCCGGAATTCGGGCCAGCGGAACTACGCGCAGGCTGTCAGCCTCGGGCAGGTTGCTGACTATGGCCGAGAGGAGCGAAGGCGGCAGATCCAGTGAGTCGAGTGTAAGCTCATCACGGAGGCCGCCGGCCGAGGACCACATGCCCAGATGTGCCGGGTATCTCTGCTTGCCCAGGGAGGACCCGTGCCAGAGGGCGTACATCTCGGAGGCGCTCGCGGGCGAAGGGGAACGCCGCACCTGTTCGCCGAATCGTTCCAGCAGCGGCAATGCCAGGGGATCAGGCTCTGTCCCCAGACGCGCGATGTCGCGCTGTGCTACCTGCAGCCGGCCCGACATCTCGGCACCCCAGGTTACCAGCGCAGCCGAGCTCCCCGCCACCAATGCCACACCGCCGATGGTGGCCCAGCGACTCGCTGGAAGTGTCACCAACAACAGAGCCGGGGTCCAGAGGAAGGTGTACCATCCGGGCCACCCCCCGCCCCGCGGCGTCCACACCAGAACTCCGATCATCGCCGCCGCGAAGGCGATGCTGACGCCCGCCACGATCCGCCAACGGGTATGGCTCTCGGGTCCGTTCCCCCTAAACAGCGCGGCGGCGGGAACGATTAGCGCTGACACCGAGACCAGAAGCGTGAGCTGCCAGGTTAGCCAGAGGCCGAGGGCAACACCTTGCGCAGGAGGAGTAATCCCGCGCCCCAGGCTGCTGATCAGATAGGGAGATGCGAGCAGCAGAGCCACTCCCGTCACGACGCCATACCAGCGCCGGGGAAGGCGCCGGCGCCAGAGCCACACGCCCGCCATGGTAAGCAGGATACCGGTGAGGGCCAAAACCCCGGCGGAGGCCGACAGTGCTCCGAGCAGCGGACGGAAGAACGTGGCAGGCGAGAACAGCGGCTGCAGGCCCAGGGCCGCGCCGGCCGGGGCGCGCACGGCCAACCAGAGCAGAAGCGGAAGCAACAGAAAGCGCTCAGCGGGCCGGGTCGCCTGACTTAGCGCGATCGTAAGGGCCACCAGTACCAGCAGGCTCACTGTTCGGCTGCCTCGCTCGAAGGCCAGCTCCTTGGCGGCGCCTTGCTCCGGCGGTATGGGCTGGACGCTGAAGAGAAGACGGGGCCCGGCAGTGGTGGGCTCCTCGTAATCGAAGACGTCGGGACTCTCGGGCCCTGCGCCCCGGGGGTACACGGCGAGCCCCACCCCGGTCCGGCGCCGTAACAGTTCGGCCAGGCTCCGGTCCCGGTCAGGAACAGCGGGGTGAGCCCAGATCAGAACCGTCGCCGCAGCGCCACGACCTTCGGCCGAGTGGCGCCGCGCCTCGAGCACGACGTAATATCCACTGGCCCGGGAAGCGATCGAGTCTCCCACTTTTAGTGGCGGCAGCCGGTGGCGCCCGGCCCAAGCCCAGGGATCGCCACGTTGGTCGAAAACCACCACGCTCATTTCAGGTCCGCCGGCAGGCACCAGCCTATCCAGCACCTGGAGCGCGGCGGCGCGATCGTTCGAGGGTGTGTTGACCGCGGCTTCGGCCAGGCGCTCGGCGCGGCGGAGGACCGAGCGAAGGTCGCCTGCCAGACGCTGTGACGCGGCTGTCACGCGGCCTTCCCGGACATCGGCCCAGCGCGTCTCGATGGCCGTGAGTTGCCGCTGGCTAATCGTGAGGCTCAGTGCCAGGCACGCGAGTGTTATAACGAGGGCGCGAGGGCGCCAGCCTCTGAAGGGATATAGCGCGACGCCAGCGGCCAGAACGCACGTCCACCCGACCCACATCCATAGCTGCGACGGCTGCCGAAGCCATTCGGCCGCGGCCCCGACCGCCGCCAACACGACCACGACCCACGATCGCGCGCGATGACTCAAGAGCAGCGCCCCTGGCGTTTGAAGGAAATGACCCCCGTCGCGGTAGGCGAGCGTTTGCGGGTCCGGCCGACTCTGATCGTGCCGGTGGGCACGACCGAGCAGCACGGGCCCCACCTGCCGCTGGGCTGCGACACCATAATTGTAGAACGGTTGGCCGACGATTTGTCAGCGGCGCACGGTGTTACCCGTGCGCCGACAGTCGAGTACGGCATTCACGCCGCGGCGCGTCCCTTTCCAGGAGGAGCCGCGCTGCGGCGGCGAACACTTCACCGTGTGATGAATGAACTTATCGAGTCGTGGGAAGAGGGGGCAGGCGTCCGGGAATTCGTGATTCTCACCGCGCAGTCCAGTGAAGCACACCTGGAAGCGCTCAGCACCATTCGGACCGATGAGGCAACTGTACAGGTGGTGGACATCTTCAGCCTGAATTTCGGATCGCTTCTGGAGCGCAGTGCGCCGATTCAGGGAGGCGAGCTCGATACGTCTCTCATGCTATACCTGGCGCCCCATCTGGTACATATGGAGTGGGCCCGGGACTTCGATCTCACCCCGGGAATGATGGCACGGTACCGCCCGGGCCAAAGCCGCAAACTCCCGCTGGGCTCACCCGGCTCGGTCGGATATCCCAGCTTGGCATCCCCCCAGAAGGGCGAGCTCCTGTATAGATTTATCCTCGAGCGGGTCGGCCGCTGCCTCATTCCGTCCTGACGTAATTGGAGCCGCCATGAGGATCGCTGTGGTTTTGCTTTTGTCACTGCCCGGTGCCCAGGTCACCGCACAGGAGTCGCTGGAAACCAAGCTGGTGGTCACCCAGGAGGGGCGCGAAACCGGGCGCGAAGAGTTCACTCTGGGATCAGGCCGCGGGAGAGGGGCTCCTGGTTCGACCCTGACGGCCGTGGCCCGCTATCCGGCAACGAACCCACTATTGAAATTGGGCGCCACACTCGAGCGGACACCCGAATTTGCGCTGGCGAAGTTTCAGCTCGATGTGGACGGCCCCAATGGGACCACCATCATACTCGCGGCGGGCTCGGGAGCGCGGCTGATAGTTCGCACCGTTGCCAAGGGATCCGAAGCCGGGCGCGAGCTACCGGGCGGCCCGGATGTAGTTTTGCTCGATGAGTCGGTGTATTCCCTCTATGCGGCGGTGGCCGACCTCGCTACACCGGCGGGTAAGCCCCTGACGGGAGTGTTTCCCCGGAGTGGCCGGAGAGCTTCGTTCGTGGCTCGTCGGGGGGGAGCCGGCGGGAACAGCGCCCAGGTCACGCTGAGCGGCGACATTAATGGCACGCTGGACACCGACCCGAAGGGCCGGTTGCGCCGCCTCGAGTTCCCCGGCTCCAACATTCTGGTCACCCGAGCTCAGGACTGACAGAGCTTCGGCCCGGCACTACCTTCCCTCCAATCCGTCGATGCCTAGAACAGTAGACGTGCTTTGTCGCAGGCTGAAACCTCTGCGGCGACGCCCGCGTATTGGGCCCCGTCACGTCTCACCACAAAAGGGCCTCTCCCATGATTCGCTGGTTCGCTCTGCTTGTGGTCAGCTTCGCGCTCCCCACCACGGCGCTGACACAGGACTCGAGCCTGGCATCCTCTCCCCGCAGGTCAGTAGGGCTTTCATTAGCTGAGGCGTTGGAGCAGGCGCGTAAGAACAGCCCGGGCTATCGGCAAACCCTCAACGATGCATCGCCGGCCAGGTGGGGGGTTCGCAACGCCTACGGCAACCTGCTGCCGTCTGTAGTCGCCTCCAGCGACTTTGGCTATACCGGTTCGGGACAGTCCAACTTCGGAGGTGGCTTTACCCGGCCCACGTCCGCTTTCCTAACCTCCGGATACAGTCTCGGCCTGGAGTGGCAGCTCAGCGGCCGCACTCTCCACGCCCCCAGACAGCAGCGAGCACTTCAGCGCGCCGTTGACGAGACCATCGGTGCGGCGGGCATCGGCCTCACCGCCGAGATTTCAACTCAATACCTCACCAGTCTTCAGGCAAGGGCGCAGGTGGCTGTGGCCCACCAGCAGGTACGGCGCAATCAGGACTTTCTTGCGCTCGCCAGGGCGCGACATCAAGTGGGTCAAGCAACGTTGCTCGATGTGCGTCAGGCTGAAGTCACCAAGGGAGCCTCCGACGTGGCGCTCCTGCGAGCGGTCCAGACCGAAAACGAAGCCAAGCTCGATCTCCTGCGCCGAATGGGCATAGAGCCCCCAGCGCCGATCGATCAGATTTTGTTGTCCGACTCTTTTCCGGTGACGCCGCCCCAGTTTCAGTTGGACAGCCTGCTGGCTCTGTCTGACCGGCAGAACCCGCTCCTGCGCTCGCTGCGTGCTCGGGAGCACGCGGCCGGTCTCGACGTCGGCGCGGCAAAGACCGATTTCCTTCCCTCACTTTCGCTGCGTGCGGGATGGAGCGGCTTCACTCAGCAGTTCACCAACCAGAACGTGCTCCTGGGGCAGACGCTGGCAGAGGCCCAAGCCCAGGCTACCGATTGCGAGTATAACAACGCCGTACGCACCGGGCTGTCATTGGGAGGCCAAACGTCGAACTGTTTTGCGGCCTCCGGCCTGGCCGACGGTGGTATGGCGTTGCTCGACCCGGTGGCGCAGCAGATCCGGAATCAGAACAGCGTTTTTCCCTTCTCGTATACCGGCCAGCCGTTCGGAGCCAACTTGACCATCTCGCTTCCGATCTTTACCGGCTTCAGCCGCTCGCTCCGGCTCTCCCAGGCGCGGGCGGAGGAAGATGACGCCGAAGAAGAGGTTCGAGCGCGCCGGCTTCAGGTGCGCACCGACGTACACTCGCGCTTCCTGGCTCTTCAGACCGCATTTCAGGCCATCGGGGTTCAAGGCACCAGCCGGGAGGCGGCCCAGGACCAGCTTCGGCTGGCACAGGACCGCTATCGGCTGGGGGCGGGCACCGCGCTCGAGGTCTCGGATGCGCAGAACGCGGTTCAGCAGGCTGAAGGTGATTACGTCAATGCGGTATACGATTACCACAAAGCCATCGCCGCTCTTGAAGCCGCGGTCGGCCGCCCTCTCCGCTAACGAGGAACTGACATGTCGCGCAGGACCAAAGTGGGGTTGGTGGTGGTTATCGTGGCTCTGGCGGCCGCTGGAGTGGTGGCGTTCCGCATCAACAAAAGCAGGAATGCAGGCACTGAGGTGCGGCTGGAGCAGGTCGCCCGACGTGACCTTATCAGTGCCGTTACCGCCAGCGGGAAGATCGAGCCCAAGACCGCGGTCGACATCAGCGCCGACATCACCGGCCGCATCATCGACATCGCCGTTCGGGAGGGCGACTTGGTGAAACGGGGTCAATTCCTACTGCAGATTGACCCGGCACAGTATCAGGCAGCCGTAGCGCGGGCGCAGGGGGCGGTTTCCTCTACCCAGGCAATCCTGCTCCAGACCCGCGCCAGCCGGGACCAGGCTCAGCGGGCCTGGAACCGCGCCAAACAGCTCACCGAGCTGGGGGAGAACCTCATTGCTCCGGAGACAGCCGAGCAGTCGCAGACGGCACTGGAGGTAGCGGAGGCAAACTATCAGTCCAGCAGGGCGCAACTCGAGCAGGCGCGTGCCGGGCTTCAGGAAGCCAAGGACAACCTGGCGAAGACCCGGCTGACCGCTCCCATAGCCGGACGGGTAGTTAGGCTGGCAGTGGAAGAGGGCGAGGTGGCGGTTCCGGGTACCTTCTCGCGCGAGACCGGCCTGCTTATGACCATCGCGGATCTGTCGGTGATCCTGGCCAAGGTTCAAGTCGACGAGACGGACGTCGTGCGGCTTAAACCGCGAGACTCGGTCGAGGTCAACATCGATGCTTACCCTGACACAACCTTTTCCGGGCAGGTCACCAAGGTGAGCCACAGCGCCAAGCTGACGGCGACGCAAACCGCCTCCGGCTCGAACGATCGAGCGGTTGACTTCGACGTCGAGATTACGCTCAAACGGCCGCCCGCAGATATCCGGCCGGACCTGAGCTGCACAGCACGAATCGTCACCGACACCCGCGCCAACTCGCTGAGCATACCGATCATCGCCCTCACCGTGCGAGACCACGAAGAGGTCCCCAACGAGACCGATGCCGGTCCCGCGGTGGATACCCTCCGGGAGCGCTTCGAGGATAAGGAGGCCGAGGGTGTGTTTGTGGTGCGGTCAGGGTTGGCCGTCTTTCGTCCGGTCAAGGTGGGCGTGGCTGGAGATGACTACTTCGAGGTCCTCGATGGACTGCGCGAGGGCGAGACCATCGTGGCGGGCACCTACCAGGCTATCAGGGATCTGAAGGATGGCGCCAAGGTGCGCCAGGCGGATACCACCAAGACGCGGGAAGCGACGGCTTCCTGATGCGGCTGCTGGAAGCCGTCCGGATGGCATTCAGAACCATCCGTGCTCAGAAGTTGAAAAGCTTCTTCTCCCTGATCGGTGTCCTCATCGGAGTGACGTTCCTGATAGCCGTCGTGTCGATAGTCCAGGGAATGAACCAGTACATGGTGGAGCGCTTTGCCAACACACTGGTCGGGGCCAATACCTTTGAGCTGCGGCAGCGGCCGAGTATCACGACCGGCAACATTACCGACGATGTGTGGCTGGCCTGGCGGCGCCGGCCCAGGATCAGTTACGACGATGCCGATTACGTCCGGGAGCGCGTCCGTACCTCGGCAACGTTCGCCAAGTTCTGCGAGGATCGAGTAGCGGTCCATTACCGCGGCAAGATCGCCCGTGACGTCAACCTGGTCGGCACCGAGGACACCTACTTCAAGATCAGAAGCTATCAGATCGCCACAGGCCGGGCCTTCACGGCCCAGGAGGTCAGGACGGCTCAGCTGGTGGTGGTCATCGGCCAGGAGCTGGCAGACAAGCTGCTCAAGGGCATCGATCCGCTCGACAAGAAGATCGTAATCGGAGGCCTTCCCTACCGCGTCATCGGCGTGGTGGCCAAGCAGGGTAATCTCTTCGGTATCTCCCTCGACAAGTTCGCCGTTATGCCTTTCAGTGCCCCGGGCCGAAGGCTGATCTGCCCGATCAACATCCTGGACGCGCTGATCGTGCAGACCAACGATCCGGTACAGATGCAGCTCGCCATGGGGCAGGCAGAAGCGATCATGCGGAGCCGGCGCCAGCTCAAACCTGGAGAAGAGAGCAACTTTGCTTTCCAGACCGCGGAAGGCGCGCTGGGAACCTGGCAGAAGATCTCGCAGGTGCTGTTCCTGGCTTTGCCTGGGTTGGTGGCCATCTCGCTGGTAGTCGGCGGAATCGTGATCATGAACATCATGCTCATGGCCGTGAGCGAGCGCACCCGCGAAATCGGCATCCGGAAGGCGCTGGGTGCCCGGCGGCGTGATATCCTGGCCCAGTTCGTGGTCGAGTCCGCCACCCTCTCCGCGGTAGGAGCGATCTTCGGCATCGCTCTCGGCATCGGCCTGGCATTCATGGTGAAGGCGACCACGCCTCTTCCGGCAGCCGTGGCTCCCTGGTCGATTGCTGCAGGGGTCCTGCTGGGCGTGAGCGTGGGAATAGCCGCCGGTGTTTATCCGGCCAGCCGGGCCTCTCGGCTCGATCCAATCATCGCGCTACGGGCTGAATGATGGCCCACCGGGGTGGAAGCGCGGTTACCCGGATGCTGGAAGGAGCCGCCATCGCGATCGACTCTATCCGATCAAACAAGGTGCGTGCCGCGCTGACCATTCTCGGTGTGGCCATCGGAGTCACCGTCGTGATCGCCATGGCGTCGGCCATCACCGGAATCAATCAAAGCATCACGAACATCCTCGAGGCCGCCGGCCCCAAGACCTTCTTCGTCTACCGGTACTTCTCAGGAGGGCTAGACGTGTCGGACGGTTCGGATGAGATGTCGCCGTGGCGGCGGATGCCCTGGCTGACCATGGAAGAAGCGGAGCTCATTCGCGGCTTGCCTGCCGTTCGGGACGTCAACGTGGGGGAATACACCAGCGGTCCAGTGAGCTTCGAGGCGGTAAACCTTAAGAGCGTGGACATAGCCGGCATGAGCCCGAGCTGGAATCAGGTCAATGGAGGAGACATTCTGGCGGGACGGAACTTTACCCCGATGGAGTATGCGGGGGGAGCCAGAGTGGCGGTGATCAACGACAAGCTGGCTGAGTCGCTGTTTCCCGGGCGCAACCCGGTAGGAAGGAGAATCAAGATCTTCAGTCAGCCATTTGATGTGGTGGGCATGCACGCCGAAGCGGCCTCGCTCTTCAGCAACGCGGATCAGCCGCGTCTGGCCATTCCCCACACGACGTTCACCAAAGTGGCCGAGTACTGGAAGGGCTGGATGGAGATAGCCGTGCTGCCGACTGAAGCTGCCACCGTTCAAGATGCGCAGGACGAGGTGACCACCGCCCTTCGGACCAGCCGCGGCCTGCGCCCGGGACAGCCAGACAATTTCGCTATCGTAAGCCAGGATCGTATTCTCGACACCTTCAACAAGATTACCGCGGCATTCTTTGTGGTTATGATAGCGCTGTCCAGCGTGGGACTTATGGTCGGCGGTGTGGGCGTAGTCGCCATCATGATGATTTCGGTCACCGAGCGCACCCGCGAGATCGGCGTCCGGAAGGCGCTGGGGGCCACTCGTCGGGAGATCATGTTTCAATTCCTGGTGGAGGCCGCCACGCTGACGCTGGTCGGGTGCCTGGTCGGCATTGCGGCAGGGGCTTCGATTGCATTCGGCATACGGTCGTTCAGCCCCATTCCCGCGACTGTACCCTTGCTCTCCGTCGTGGCCGCGGTGGTGGCTTCTATCCTGACCGGAGTGCTTTTCGGCATCTACCCCGCCAGTAAGGCATCGAGGCTGGACCCGGTGGAGGCGCTGCGGTACGAGTAGGCGGGTCAGCGGGTCAGCGGGTCAGCGGGTCAGCGGGTCAGCGGGTCAGCGGGTCAGGATAAGGAATTGTCACCCTAAGCGCAGCGAAGGGGCAAAGTCTCACTCCGGCTTCGCCACTCAAACCGTCGCCTGTCCCGCTAAATTCCCGCATGCCCTTCAGCGAAGCCCTGCGGCTCGCCCTCCAGACCATCTGGCACAGCAAGCTCCGCTCCTTCTTTACCCTCCTCGGTATCATCGTTTCGGTCGGATTTCTGGTAGTGGTCGTGGCCGTCATCCAGGGGATGAACGCATACGTCAAGGAAAACCTGACCGGTGCCATGATCGGTACCAATGCTTTTCAAGTCCGGCGGTCTCCCATCTCGGTTGGCCTGCTGGACGAAGAGCAGCTGAGACAGATCAATAAACGCCCCCTGATCTCTGCTGACGACGCCGCAGCCGTGCGCAGGGCAGTACCCGAGGCACGAGCCGTGTCACTGCAATCCGGTTGGCCGACCCCGGTCAGCGACGTTGAATATCGCAACCGCACCGTTGGCAGCGTCCTCATCTTCGGCGTAACGCCCCCCTATCAGATCGTGCAGGACTACCTGTTCGCCGCCGGCAGTCCCCTGGGCGAGCCCGATGTTCGCGGGCGGCAGCCGGTGGCGGTCATCGGGTACGACGTAGCCGACAAGCTCTTCGACGTGCCTGAGAGCGGTGTAGGGCGAAAGATCCGCATAGCCGGCAACGAGGTGCTGGTAAAGGGGATCATCGCCCGAAAGGGACGCGTGCTGGGACAGTCGTTCGACGGCTTTATTTTGCTGCCTCTCAGTACCTTCGAGGCGAGGTATGGCCGCCGGAAGACCACGGTAGTGTCGGTCAAGATGTCTAGCGCGGATGCCATCCCTGGAGCCATGTCCCGGGCTCAGGAAGCCATGCGGATCGCTCATCGACTGAGGCCCGGCGAGCCGGACGATTTCACGGTGGACAAGGCGGACGCCCTGGTGGCATTCTGGAGGCAGCTGACTCGCCTACTATTCACCGCCATTCCAGCCGTAGTCTGCATCGGAATTGTCGTGGGCGGGATCGTGATCATGAATATCATGCTCATGACGGTAAACGAGCGCACCCGCGAGATCGGAATTCGCAAGTCGCTCGGAGCTACCCGGTCCGACATCAGACGCCAGTTTCTGATCGAAGCCGTGGTCCTCACGACTATTGGCGGACTGCAGGGAGTGCTGGGGGGATGGGCGCTGGCTGCGGCCGTCTCCAACCTCACGCCGCTGCCGGCAAGAGTAACCCTCTGGTCCGTGGGGGTGGCTTTGGGGCTCGGTGCCGGGGCGGGCATACTGTTCGGCGTTTTCCCCGCCACCCGCGCCGCCCGGCTGGATCCGATCACGGCGCTGCGAGCCGAATGATCCGCAATGCAGGCGAAGGCGTGTCGATCGCTGTCGACTCCATTCGGGCAAACAAACTCCGGTCGTTCCTCACCATACTCGGTGTGGTGATAGGTGTCAGCACGGTCATGACCATCGCCTCGATGGTCCAGGGCATCCGCACTCAGATCTTCAACGCCATCGAGACAGCGGGGCCGACCGCGTTCTACGTGGTCCGGTTCTTCTCCCAGACACCGCTTAATCCCGACCGGCTGCCATACGAAGTCCGGATACGGCCGGTAGTGCAAACGAGCGACGCGGAGGCCATCAGCCGGGTTCCCCAAATCGGCTACAGCGCCATGTGGGTTCAGCTCTTTCAGCGGATGGAGTACCAGGGAGAGCGCACCGGCGGCGTGGCCATCTTCGGAGCGGATTCGCGTTACATGGAGATTCAGGGTGGGACGCTGCTGCGGGGCCGGTTCTTCACCCGGGCGGAGCTAAAGGGCGCTCTGGTGATGGTGCTGGAGACCGATGTGGCCGAGCGTCTCTTTGGTCGCCTCGATCCGCTGGACCGCGTACTGCGAATCGGCGATAAGCCGGTTCGCGTAATCGGCATCTACCAGAAGCCGGGCAACATCTTCGAGCCTCCAGGCCAGGAGGTCGGTGGCGTAATCCCTTTTGAGAGTGCGCGCCAGAACTTCAGGTACGATGAGACAAACAGTCTTTTCATCGCTGTGAAGCCGCGCAGCGGCGTCACGGTGGCTGAGGCCCAGGATCTGGTCACGGTGGCGCTGCGGCAGGCCCGCAACCTTCGGCCGGGAACGCCCAACACCTTCGATATGATTACCCAGGATCAGATCCTCGAGGTAGTGGGGAACTTTACCTCGTATTTTTTCGTCGCAATGGTGGCGCTGTCGAGCGTGGCTCTCCTGGTGGGCGGCATTGGCGTGATGGCCATAATGATGGTATCGGTGACCGATCGGACCAAAGAGATAGGGTTGCGCAAGGCGCTCGGCGCCACCCGTCGGGAGATACTCTGGCAGTTCCTGATCGAGGCGGCAACGCTCACGCTCATCGGCGGACTATTCGGCATAGTGCTGGGGCTCGCAGCCGGCGAGCTGTTGAAGCACGGGCTGGCTCTGCAATCCGGCGTGCCGCTCTGGAGCGCGGCGCTGGCGTGCGCCGTCAGCATCGGCATCGGGCTCGCCTTCGGTCTCTACCCCGCCAACCGGGCGGCGCGGATGGACCCGGTGGAGGCTCTGAGGCATGAGTGAAAACGAGGGTAAGCGCCCAATGCCATCCCCTGCACTGTGCAAGCCGCGCGGGCATCCGCATCTCCTGTGCTCCCCAAGGAGGCACCATGCGAGCGCAGATGATGGTAATTGGCCTGTTCCAGGCTGCCCTGTTGATGGCGTGCGGCGGTTCTGAGCGGGCTTCCGAACTCGGCAATTCCGCCGACACCTTCCCCGCCAATGCGTCCAGCCCGGCAGCGATGAACACGGCACCCGACCGAGCGATATCGCAACAGGAAACTTCGGCCGGCGTGCCGCGAACCGGCCAGTGGCAGAGTCCCGTGGCGTTCGATCCGACCTCGAGGCTCATCGTTCGTACCGGGCAGGCGAGCATCGAGATCGACTCGCTCGAATCTTCCATGGCCGAACTGCGGCGGACCGTGCAGCGGGTAGGAGGCTTCGTGGCGGACGCCTCGGTGCAGAGCGGCCGCAACCAGAACCGCTCGGCAACGTTGGAACTGAAGGTGCCGGCGTCGCGTTTCGACGAGCTCACCGCGGCGCTCGAGCCGCTGGGACGGCTGCAGTTTGTCAACGTGGGGGCCGAGGATGTGAGCGAGGAGTTTGTGGACTTGACTGCACGGGTGGCTAACGGCCGCCGCCTCGAGGACAGGTTGGTTGAGCTCCTGCGGACCCGCACCGGCAAGCTTCAGGACGTACTCTCGGTTGAGCGTGAGCTCGCGCGGGTGCGCGAAGAGATCGAGCGAATGGAAGGCCGGCTGCGCTTTCTCAAGACCAGTGCACAGTTGAGCACGCTCTCGGTCAATCTCTACGAACCGCCGCCACTCCTCACCTCTCACCCGGGGCGCAACCCCATCGTCGAGGCGTTTAAGACCGCCTGGGGCAATTTCGTCGCTGTGGTGGCAGGGGCAATCGCCTCACTCGGCTTCGTAGCTCCGCTGGGGATGCTCGCCTGGGGCGCGTTGATAGTGGGGCGGAGGTACAGACGTAGAACCACCTGAACAGCAAACGTTGAACGGTAAGCGGGCCTCTCGCCGCCCCGTTCACTGTTCACCGTTCACCGCTCACGCTTTATTTCCACCATGACCGTCGACATCCTGGCCATCGCCGCTCACCGTGACGATGTCGAGCTGACATGCGCCGGTACCCTGCTGAAGGCCGTTGACGCCGGTTATCAGGCCGGCATCCTCGATCTGACAGCTGGGGAGATGGGCACCCTTGGTAGTGCCACGCTGCGAGCAGAGGAAGCGGCGCGTGCCGCTCAGATTATGGGGGTGGCGGAACGGCGGAACGCGCAGCTTCCCGACGCCGGCCTCCACAACACGGAGGAGGCCCGGCGCATCGTGGTGGAGCATATTCGCCATTTCGCTCCCAGGCTGGTCATTCTTCCCTTCCCCATCGGGCGACATCCCGACCACCGCATCGCATCCGAGTTGGGACGCGACGCCTGCTACCTCGCCGGCCTGGCCCGTTACGCCGCGGGCGGTAACCCTCACCGGCCTCACAAGCTGATGTACGCTCTTTCCTACCGCGAAGATCCCATCAAGCCGACGTTCGTGGTGGACATCACTGCTCAATTCGAGCGCAAGCTCTCCGCCATCAAGTGCTACGGCAGCCAGTTCGACGGCGCCAAAGCTGCCGGCGAGATTTTTCCAACCGGCCAGGATCTCTACTCCCTGGTAGAGATTCAGAATACCCACGTGGGATCGCTCATCCGGAAGCGCTACGGCGAGCCCTTCTTTACTCATGAGACCATGGAGGTGCAAGACGTTATGAAGCTCGAGGTACAAAGTATGTGAGAGTCGGTGTCTTTCGAGCCGGGCGAGAATTGGGTGGGCTTACGTTGACTCGCGAGGGACCAAGGCGTTCTCCACCCGTCGTTTCGCCGCTATCTTTCTTCCAATGCGCCCACCGGTCTACCTCGACTATGCTGCCACTACTCCGGTCCGTCCCGAAGTATTGGAAGCCATGCTTCCCTACCTCACGGCGAACTCTTTCGGCAACCCGTCCAGCGCGCACCGGTTCGGGCGGGCGGCCCGAGCGGGTATCGAGATGGCTCGCCGTCAGGTGGCGGAAGCAGTTGGTGCTGAGCCCAACCAGGTCGTATTTACCTCGGGTGGCACTGAGGCAGACAACCTCGGCATAGTGGGCGCCGCCCTTGCTGCGCGGGATCGAGGCGCCACAATGTGCGCCGTGGTCTCCGCAGTCGAGCACAAGGCCGTGCTCGCAGCGGCTCACGCTGTCTGCCATCTGGGCGGACGTGAGGTGCTGCTTCCGGTAGATGCCGGTGGCCAAATCGATTTTACGGCATTGGAGGCCGCCTTGGCGGATAGGCCGGCTGTGGTCTCGGTGATGTGGGTCAATAACGAGACCGGCGTTATCCAGCCGATAGGTGAGATAGCCGCACGCTGCCGGGACGCTGGAGTCATTTTCCATACTGACGCGGTGCAGGCGCTTGGCAAGGTTCCACTTACGGCTAACGGGTTGTCTTGTACGCTGCTCACGATTTCTGGACACAAGATCGGGGCTCCCAAGGGCATCGGTGCCTTGATCGTGCGCGACCGTAAGGCGGTGGAGGCCATCATCCACGGTGGGGGGCAGCAGTTCGGCATTCGGCCGGGTACGGAGAACGTGGCCGGGGCCGTGGCCCTGGGCCGCGCGGCCCAGCTGGCCGGGGCCGAGCAAGCGTCTTTGGCGGAGCGGCTCTGCCTCCTAAGAGATGAGATGGCCGCGCGCCTTCGGCGAGCAGTGCCCGACCTGGTAGTCATCGCCGAGGAAAGCCCCCGCGCGCCACACCTCCTGAGTATCGCGGTACCTGGGGCCGACAGTGAGGCTCTGCTTATGCATCTGGACCTGGCCGGTATCGCGGCGTCCAGCGGCTCCGCCTGCTCGACCGGGGCGGTGGAGCCTTCACACGTGCTGCTGGCCATGGGAGTGCCCTACGATCTTGCGCTCGGCGCAATCCGCTTCAGCTTCGGCCGGGAGAGCACCGATGATGATGTCGATCGGGCGGTGGAGGTGGTGCCGCCGGTAGTGGATAAAGTTCGCCGGCTCGCGGGAGTTCTGGGGCGGGCGGAGGGGCGGACCCGCGGACAGGCTGATCATGGTCAGGGGGGAACGGCGGAAGCAGCAGGCATCGGACGATGAGTAAGCGAGTGCTCGTAGCCATGTCCGGCGGGGTAGACAGCTCCGTGGCGGCAGCCCGCCTCGTCGAGCAGGGATATGACGTGGTGGGCGCTACGATGAAGCTCTTTTGTTACGGCGACGATGTGCCGGACCGCCCCTGTTGTTCGCTGGACTCGATCAATGATGCTCGGGATGTGGCGCATACCATAGGCATCCCGCATTACGTTCTTAATCTCGAGGACCGCTTCGATCTGCACGTCATCCAGAATTTCGTCAGCGAGTACAGCCGGGGCAGAACACCGATCCCCTGCGTACGGTGTAATTCCTTCACCAAATTTCGCGATCTCCTGGCCCACGCCGATGCACTGGACTGCGATTATATCGCGACGGGGCACTACGCCATTGCCCGCAATGGCGAACTCTACCGCGGCAGCGATCCCACCAAGGACCAGAGCTATTTCCTGTGGGGTATCGATCAGCAGGTGGTGGCGCGGATGCTGACGCCGGTAGGCGAGTTGTCGAAGTCGGAGACCCGTGCCTACGCCCATCGACTGGGACTAACGACGGCAGACAAAGAGGAATCGGTCGAGATTTGCTTCGTGCCCAACGATGACTACGCGTCGGTGCTCGAGCGCCATCTCCCGGCGGATGCTCCGGCGCTCTCTCCCGGTCCACTGGTGACCACTACCGGAGAGGTGATCGGTAAGCACCGGGGTTACGCGCGGTACACCATCGGTCAGCGCAAGGGACTACCCGGAGGATTCCCATCGGCAAGATTCGTTGTGGCGATTCGTCCGGAGCGTCGCGAGGTCGTAATTGGCAGCGTCGAGGAGCTTGCCGGCCACAGCATTCGCCTGGAGGAGCTCAACTGGCTCGCTCCCGCGCTCGAGGCCGGCGATACCTGCCTGGTGCAGATCCGCTATCGAGCCCGAGCCGTGCCCGCCACCGTGCTGCAGATCCAGGAGGAGTTCCTGACCCTGGCGCTCACCACCCCGGTGCGAGCCATCACCCCCGGTCAATCCGGGGTTTTGTACCGACCCCAGGGCCAGGTACTCGGCGGCGGTGTAATCGGCTAGCCTCTTGCCTGAACGCAGTCAAAGCGACGCCTTGCTCGTCAGCTCTCAATGCGGCAAGCCGGCCGACTCGGCAAACTTCTTCATCAGATCCTCCTGCTCCGGCGTCAGCTTATCGGGTACCGTCACCTGGATTCCAACCAGCTGATCTCCTTTCCTGCCATTCTTCTCGATCCCCTGCCCTTTGATCCGAAATTTTCGGCCTGGCTGGGTACCCGGTGGGATCCTGAGCAGAACTTTCTTTCCGTCCAGGGTGCGGACTCTTAATCGGGTGCCCAGGGTTGCCTGCGCCAGATTGATCGGCACATCCGCGACTATGTCCAGTCCTTCACGGCGGAAGAACCGGTCGGGCTGAACCTGGAAGGTGATGACCAGGTCTCCCGACGCACCACCGGGCCGGCTGGGCTGCCCCTGCCCACGAAGCAGTACCCTCGAGCCGGTTTCGGTACCCGAAGGCACGGTGATCACGATCTTCCGTTCGGCGCGGGCCTCGCCTGCACCGCGGCAAGTTAGGCACTTCTCGGAGGGAATTTTCCCCCGTCCCCGGCATTGGGGGCACGGGCGGCTGACGGCAAAGCTGCCTTGACCGAACGAGATGGTGCCCCGCCCCTGGCACTCTGGACAGGTCGAGAAAGTTGCTCCGGGTGCGCCGCCGCTTCCGCTACAGGTGGGACAGGTTTCGGTAACCGGCAGCGTCACCGGAATCTTGCCGCCCATCATGGCAACCCGGAACGGTACTTCCACAACCGCCTCCAGGGTGTCACCCTCAGCTTCCTCCCCGCCCGATCGGCGTCCCCGGCCGAACATGGAGGAGAAAATGTCACCCAGACCGCCGAGGTCGCCGAAGTCGAAGCCCTGCGCGTCTTCGGCCCCCATACCCGGTCCACCGCCCCGCCTGGCACCGGCGCTGGCGGGGCGCTGGCGCAGTCCATCGAACGCGCCGTAGCGGCGCATCTGATCGTATTGTTTGCGCTTTTCTGGATCGGAGAGGGTGCTGTGCGCTTCGGAGATCTCTTTGAAGCGCTCCGCCGCACTGGTGTTACTCGGATTGGCGTCGGGGTGGTACTGCTTCGCCAGCTTCCGGTAGGCCTTCTTGATCTCGTCCTGGCTGGCTGAGTCCGACACGCCGAGGACCTGATAAAAGTCCTTGGCAGCCACGTTATTGCTGACGCTGGTCGGAATAGACCTGCACCCGGGCGGGGCGTACCAAAACGCCCTTGAACCGGTAGCCTGGCTGGAACGTGGCGCTCACCTGCTGGTCTCGAGATCGATCTGGTGCCGGCGTGGTGGACACGGCTTCGTGCTGACCGGGGTCGAATGGGCTTCCGGTGGGGTCAATTCGCTCGACACCGGCGTCCTCCAGCTCCTTCCAGAGCTTTCGGTCTATAGCACTGAGACCTTCTCTCAGGGATGGGAGAGACGTTGCCGGATCGCTTGCCACGAGACGATCCATATCGTCGAGCACTTCCAGCAGCCGGGTTACAAAGCTGGCCTGCGCCCGGTTGGTCAGCTCCGCGCGCTCGCGGTTGATGCGCTTCCGGTAATTATCGAACTCAGCCGCCAGCCGGAGGTGCCGGTCCTTCAGCTCGGCGACCTCGCCCTCCAGCTTCCCCTCCCGGCCTCCGAGGAACGTCGGCTGGGTGCTTTCGGTGCGGGACGAAGGCTCAGCACTCATGTCGGTAGCTGCGATGTCGGCACCGTCCGCACTTCGGCCAGTGGGGGCGGCGGGATCGGCCATGCCTGCGGGGGTATGGATAGGCGGGGAGTCGGTATCGAAATCCCCTTTTAAATCGGTTTTCTTAGTCACCGGAAAACACTCTCTTGTAGGACTAAGCAAGATAATAGCTTCAGGACACTGGCCCGGCCGACAGCTTTCGGTACAGGAGAAGTAGCGCCGCCTGAGCGGCCCGCGCACGGACTTCGTGCCGAGTGCCGGCAAACCGGCTGCGGCGGGTCTCCACCACCCCTCCCAAGGCGCATCCGACCCATACGGTTCCCACCGGTTTCTCCGGGGTTCCGCCGCCGGGCCCCGCCACCCCGGTGACCGACAGTGCTGCACTCACTCCAAGCCGTTTGACGGCGCCCTCCGCCATCGCCCGGGCAACGGGCTCGCTGACTGCACCGTGTTCCGCCAGGGTGGCCTCGGGCACGCCGAGCAGCTCCATCTTGATCGCATTGTGGTAGGCAATCACCCCGCCCATAAAAATGTCGGAGCTCCCCGGGACCTCCGTCAGCCGCGCACCGAGCAGTCCGCCGGTGCACGACTCAGCCACTCCTAGCCGCAGACCCCGCGCGCGGGCTCCATCGAGGACCAGTTCTGCCAGATCACTCTCGCCCTGGCCATACACGTGGTTTCCGGCGCGCTCTCGCAGCAATCGGGCGGCCGAACCCAGCCGTCGATCGGCTTCCTCCGGCGCAAGTTCCCACGCGCTCAACCGCAGATCGACTCCTTCGAGACCGGGCAGGTAGGCCAGGGTGATCGGTGCGATCTCGCTTTCGATATCCCCTATCTGTTCCGCCAAACTTGATTCCGGAACCCCCGACGTCCGCACGAGGAGTGACCGAATAACTGACCAGTTTTCAGGTGGAGCGAGCCGGGGGAGAACCTCATGCTCCAGCAGCCGGCGCATCTCGAGTGGTACGCCGGGCAGCATGATGACCAGACCAGGCTGGCCGGTTAGCCACAAGCCCGGCGCCGTCCCCCACCGGTTGGGCAGCACCGTAGCGCCCCGCGGCACCTCAGCCTGGCTCCGGTTACTCTCTGCCGGCTTCCGTTCCAGCCGGGCGAAGCGTTCGAGCAGGCTGTCCCAGACGCCAGCATCGAACTCGAGTGGAGCATCGAACAGGTCGGCCACCACCTTCTTGGTAATGTCGTCCCGCGTGGGACCCAGTCCCCCAGTGGTAAGCACAGCGCCGGTGCGACCCAGTGCTTCCTTAACGGCGGCCCGGATCTCCTCACTTCGGTCGGCCACCGAGGTCCGGCGGGTCACCCGCACACCTCGAGCCGCGAGGTGGCGGGCAATCTCCGCCCCGTTGGTGTCCACCGTAAGGCCTAGCAATAGTTCGGTGCCGATGGTGACGAGCTCGATGTTCATGCGGGACTGGTGTTGGCTATAGTCGGAGGCTATTGGCTATTGTCGAAGAACGGCATCGGGGCGGCATGGCCAATAGCCGATAGCTACTGGCTCCGGAAGAGCCGGCGATTGCGGTAGAGGTAGAGCGCGAAGGAGTAGACCGTCAGCAGGGCGGCGACGGCGAGTGTCACCGCCACGAAACCCCCGTGGAACTCGTTCCAGAACTGCGCGTAGGGATTGTGTTCCCAGCCCAGCGGCTTGCGCGCGTCCCGGAACGCGAACCACAGGATGACGGCGCCGACGAAGACGTTCTGGATGGTAGTCTTGAGCTTTCCCGCGTTCCCCGCCGGTATGATAACGCCACGGCGGCTGGCCCACCATCGGAATCCGGTCATGGCCAGCTCGCGCCCGATGAGCAGCAGGCAAACCCAGAGGGGAATGCTGCCCCAGATTGGAATGTCGTACAGGTCGTGACGCTGCCGGGAGATCCAATAGATGGGAATAAGCATGGCGAAGAGCAGGAGCTTGTCGGCGATGGGATCGAGCATCTTGCCCAGATCAGTGATCTCGTTCCGGCTACGAGCCAGATGGCCGTCAATGACATCGCTCACAGCGGCGGCAATGAAGATGAAAAACGCGATCAGCTTGGGCCAGTACCCCTCGATGAATGGCAGCAGGGCTATGACGGGCGTGAAGCAGATGCGAACCAGGGTGATGATATTGGGCAAGGTCCACATTGCGCCCCCTATCCCAGTGTCTTAACAACGTTTTTGCTGATACCCTTCAGAGTATCGAAGACCCCGTCACCGGTCATAGCCACGGCCTCGAAGTAGGGTGCCCGCTCGACCCAATGCCCGTCTTCCTGAGCAACGAGGAACTGGGATTCGTGGTGGGGATCAGGCAGCGTCCGCTGCTTCATGGGCTCGGTGACGGGCCAGCCGGGGTTGAGCGCAGCCTGGAGCTCCGGTATCGGAGCCGCGTTGGGAAGATCCCGCTTGTTGTACTGGATAGCGAACGGAATCTTGCTCAGGTCATACCCATGCTGCGTCATGTTCTCATACAGATTCTGCATGGCCTCGATGTTCGCGTCCATCCGCTCGATCTGACTGTCCGCCACGAACACCACGCCGTCTACCCCCTTGAGGATGAGTTTGCGGGATGCATTGTAATAGACCTGTCCGGGCACCGTGTACAGGTGAAATTTGACCTTGAACCCTCGGATGGTGCCCAGGTCGACCGGCAGAAAATCGAAGAACAGCGTCCGTTCGGTTTCCGTGGCCAGGGAGATCATCTTCCCGCGGGCACCGGGCGCCACTTTGTTGTAGACGTGCTCCAGATTCGTGGTCTTCCCGCCCAGGCCGGGGCCGTAGTAGACCAGTTTGCAGTTGATCTCGCGTGAAGCGTAGTTGATCATCGACATGGGTGGCTTTCTCCTCAGGCTCCGAAGAGTTTGTCGATCTCGTCTTCCGCCTCATCCAGGAACTCGGACTCGACTCCCGGGGCACTGGTGCCATCGCGGTTGAACATTTCGATAAACACCTGGGTCAGCTGCAGGACCGCGGCCTTCACCCGCAGCTTTACCAGTCCCAACGTGGTTCGGTTGTCGAAAAGCACCACCAGGATGACCCGGTGGGCAATGTCCGCCAGGTACATCGACTCCCGCTCGCCCTGATGGAAGAGCGCCCCGAACTCCGACTCCCCCAGCATGCGGGCGAGCTGATCGTTGGCGCTGAAGTCAGCCGCCGTAAGGGAAGCGAACGCGGTAGGATCGAACGCCGGAGCCTCGCCCACCGTGGCCACCATCTGGCCGGTGCGGTCGACGATGAGGGCGGTCCGGGCATTGGACTCTCCCAGGAAGCCGCTCAGAATTGTCTGAATGCGCTTGGCGTCGTCCTCCCGGAATGACCAGCTGGAGGCACCGCTCATGGGGCGCACCTCATACCAGGGTGGCTTCCATCCGCCGCACTATTGCCTCTGCTCGACGGCGCAGCATCGGCTGGCGCTCCCAGGCGAGATAGTCTCTGAGGAGCCGCACCGTGTCCACCCCATCCTGTCCTGCCAGAAACCCGAGCGCGGCTAGCCGGCGGAGAGGACGAGGGCTGAACAGGTCCCGCCGGTGATAGCTGAACCGCTGTTGCCCCAGCAGCCAGCCCGTCGTGGCGCCAGCCAGCATCCCGCCCACGAACATCCAGCTGCGGGAGCGCATCAGCCGAGGTTCTGGCGCGCAACCAGCGCGTGAGCGAGAGTGACGCCATCGACGTATTCGAGGTCGCCTCCCATGGGAAGCCCGCGAGCCAATCGGGTTACCCGCACGTCCATCCCGGCCAGCAGCTGCTGAATGTAGGTGGCGGTCACCTCACCCTCCATTGACGGATTGGTTGCCAGGATGACCTCGCGGATTCCGCCATCGCGGACCCGTTGCACCAGACGATCGAGCCGCAATGCATCGGGCCCGATGCCATCGAGGGGGGACAGGCGGCCCCCGAGCACATGGTAGTGGCCCCGGAACTCAGTGTAACGATCCACCACGCCCACAGTGGACGGTTCCTCGACCACGCAAATCAGGGTCCGATCCCGGCGCGGATCGCGACAAATATCGCAGGGCTGGCCCTCGGTGAGATTACCACACTCCTCACACGGGCGGACGCGCTCGCTTACCGACGCGAGGATCGAACCCAGCCGCTGAGCCTGTTCAGGAGATTGCTGGAGCAGATGAAAGGTGAGCCGCTGAGCCGTTTTCCGGCCTATTCCCGGGAGCCTGGCAAGTTCGGTGATCAGCTCCTCGATTGCGCCCACCGGTCAGAAAGGCGACGTAAAAGGCAGCTGAGGAACTTTCCGCATCTCCGCTTGGAGCATCTCGGCTGCGCGTCGCTGGGCCTCAGCCACAGCGGTCAGCACCAGCTCGCTCAGGAACTCTGCGTCATGGTCGTTGAAGATCGCGGGATCTATGACCACCGCGCGCACGGTTCCGCGCCCGTCGGCGGTGACTTTCACCATTCCACCGCCGGCGGAAGTCTCGATCGTGCGAGTAGCCAGCTCGGTTTGGAGCTGCTGCAGCCGGCCTTGCACCTGCTGGCCCAATTGAAACAACTGCTGGAGATCTGCCATGCTCTCTGGTAGTCCTGCCATTTGAGGCCAAAGTAGGAAGAATGTCAGAGGACTGCAACGATCTGCAGTCTAAGAGTCCAGGGTCCAGAGTCTAGGGTCTGGCGTCCGGTATTCGACCCTGGACCCTCGACTCTGGACCTTCTTTCAATCCATTATCTCCAAATCTAACGCATCCGCCGCCGTGTCGAGGGCCGGATCCTTCGAGCGGAACTCGCGTAACCGCTCGGCCTTGAGACTGGATTCGGACATGCGCCGGGCCTTGGTACCGATCGCGACTCCAGAAGACTCTCCGGCGGCCACTCGAAGCCGCATCGCCTCACCCAAGCTTCGGCTCAGGACCTCCTCAACCTTACTCGCCTCCTGGTGGAGCCGGTCGGCGAATAGGGCATTCGGCTCGGCCATGAGCACCGTCAGCCGGGAGCCGTCGAGTGAGGCCGGTTGGGTAGCCGCCAGAGCCTCTCCCAAAAAGCGGCTTTGAGCCCTCGTAGCGGCAATAACGGCAGGCCAGGCAGCGCGGATGGCTTCGAGGGAAGCGGGGCCGCGGGGCAGCGGGGCAGCGGGGCTGCTGCTCGGCAAAGCAGCGACTGCTGGCGCTGAACGCTCCGTCGGCGTCAAAGCCGGTACCGGGTCGATCGCTCTCTCGGCCGTGCTCCTGCTGCCCCGCTGCCCCGCTGCCCCGCCGCCCGCCAGCACCTGCTCCAGATCGACAATGCGATCGAGCATCGCCCAGCGAAGCAACAGGGTTTCCACCGCCAGGCGAGGATTCACGCTCCTGCGGATGCCCATCTCGTTCTCGGCCAGGAGCCGAAGCATGCGGAGCACGTCGCCGGGTACCAGGCGGCCCTGGTAGCTCTCGAGCGTGGTACGCAGCGCCTCGGTCATTCCTTCCGGACGGGCGCCGACCTGAAGCATGAGAAGCCCCCTCAACGCCTCAGCGGTTCCGGCCATGAATTCCGCGAGGTCCACTCCTGCTTCCATGAGCCTATCAACCAGAGCAAAGACCGCCTCGGGACGCCGCTCGATCACCAGCCGAAGCACCTCCGAATAAAGCTCGTCGTCCACCAGACCGAGCACCTCACGCACCCGTTCTGCTGTGACGGCGCCCTCTCCAAAGCTTAGGCACTGGTCCAACACCGACAGCGCGTCCCGCATACCGCCATCCGCGTGGCGGGCAATGAGAGTCAGAGCATCGTCGTCGGCCGCGATTCCTTCGGCGGCGAGAACCTGCCGCAGCCGCTCACTTATAGCCGTTGGTCCAATTCTCCGAAAGTCAAACCGCTGCAGCCGCGACATGACCGGAGCCGCGGCCGCCGCAATTTTCTGGGGCTCGGTGGTGGCAAATACGAATACCACGCCGGGGGGCGGTTCTTCGAGGATCTTGAGCAGGGCGTTCCACGCCTCGCGGGTGAGCATGTGAGCTTCGTCGACGATGTAGACCTTGTGATGCCCCTCCTGCGACGCCGCGTACATGGCTCGCTCGCGCAGCTCCCGTGCGTCATCTACTCCGCGATTGCTGGCGGCATCGATCTCGACGACGTCGATATTGGCCGAGCCGTTCCAGACCCGCACACAGTTCTCGCACTCCCCACACGGTTCGCCCGACGACTCACGACTCGGGCAGTTGAGCGCCATAGCAAGGATCCGTGCGGCCGTGGTCTTTCCGACCCCGCGCGGTCCGGTAAGGAGATACCCATGGCCCACTCGCCCTCTGGCAACGGCGCCGCGCAGCACGGCCACGACATGGTCCTGGACCAGGAGATCGGTGAAGCGTTTGGGGCGGTATCGGCGGGCGAGAGCGATCATATCAGCGGGGCCGCGGGCAGATGGGCAGCGGGGCAGTGAGAGCTCAGGGAGTTACGCCGGAGAGCAATCTGCCCTCCTGCCCTGCCGCCCCGCTGCCCCGCTAAAGAAAAGTGCCTCAGGCACCCCGAAGCGACACCGGGCATCGCTTAGCGCTGCTACCGGCGAGGTCCTGACGCGGTTCACGCGCCGGCGCCCTTCGGACCTGAGGCATCTCGAATATAACCGGCAGCACCTCGAGAAGGAATCTGTGGTCGGGAATCAATGCTGGAGAGTGAGATTGGAGCTGTACATATCGACCACGTACTTCCAGCTGCCGTCCGCCTGCTTCTTCAGGATCTCCAGGAACTTGCCCTCATCCGCCACACCCGGGACACCCTTGGCCTTGGGTACTGCGGTGAAGCGATAATGGCCCTGATTGTAGGCCAGGTCTCCCCGCCCCTCGATGGTATCCGACGCTACCTCAAAACGCACCGTGTAGGCGTCGAGAAAACCAGCCCAGAATGCCTTAACCGCATTGCGGCCTTTCTGAGGCGGAAGGTTGGGTGCGAGCAGAGCCCCCTCCTTGGCATAGACCTCCGCCATCTTCTCAGCGTCACCGGCATTGGCGGCGGCCATGAAGGCCGAGTCGGCCGACCTGATGCCGGCCACGTCCGCAGGAGTGAGCGACGCGACCACCGCGTCTTGCCTGCTTTCACCCGTGTCGTTCGGGCGGCACCCGTTCGACATTCCGAGAGCCAGGACTCCCCAGAGCACCGCAGATGTACCGTGGATGGCCATGTGTACCTCCAGCGAACGAGTAAAGTGATGTGCAGAAGCAGTCGCGGAGGGATTCAGCTCATAATCGCCCGCTGACGCTCCTGCATGTTCCGGAGCTCCCACGTCTCCGCTACCACCGCGCCCAGTAAGAAGACGATAGCCGTGTAGTAGACCCACAGGATGAACAGGGCGGCTGCGGCCAGGTTGGCGTCTCCACCCCAGGTATCGAAGGTCGTAAAGTTTGCGAGGTACAAGGCGTACAGCCGCTTGGCGATCTCAAAGAGCACAGCAGTGAAGGTTGCGGCAAGCAACGCCGTCTTCCAGGGGAGCCGGCGGGCAGACGCGTAGCGATAGGTCACATAGAAAAGCGAAACAGAGAAGGCGAAGGCAAGGAGTTCAGTGACGATGCGACCCATTGTGGACACGAAGAAAGCCAATTGGGGGACGGTCGCAGTTCCACGGCTCTGGAGTATCGCGAGGCCAGTGGTGAGGAGAGTGTTCATCAGGAATAGAACGACAGTGCCGATCACCATGATCGCGTCGCGCACCTTCGCGTGGAGGTACACCGCTATGAATCCCCG
>Ga0136617_10000032_pt1 | contig 87360 bp, 64 predicted proteins | sample AntDrymUQ3222106_2_FD_129672 | JGI IMG/M metagenome (GOLD analysis project Ga0136617, IMG submission 129672) | Polar desert sand microbial communities from Dry Valleys, Antarctica - metaG UQ322 (21.06) | ecosystem: Environmental > Terrestrial > Soil > Desert | place: Antarctica: Dry Valley...
CCCCAGCCAAAAGTCATAACCACTGAAGTTTGAGTCGGGCAGATCATTTGGGTTCCGACGCAGGTAACCGAAGTACTGGATGAGCACAAACGCTTTGTTGAACTCGATACGCGCCAGGTCAGAGTCCTCAGCCACGGCCCGCAAAGCCTGAGCTCGGTTCTTTGCTCCCGAAGACAGCTCGCTTACTAGTTGGTTGCGTTCCGATGTCGACAAAGCGCCTCCGGCATTCTGGTTTAGCGCATCAACAAACTGAGCCGCCGTCAGCGTCCCGGGATACGCCGTGGTGAATCGTGGTCGCATCACGTACTCAGCGGCGAAGGCCTGCTTATTGTTTTCTAACACCTGCTCCCAACCCGTTTGCTGGACTATCACGCCCTCGCCGATTCGGTTCCTATCGGGGATAAACTCACTGAACCTCAGCGGCACCGGAGCGCCCGGCAAGTCGCCATACGCAGTTTTGTAAAATCGGTAGACGAGATAGCCGGTTTCCCGAAACTCGATCGAAAGGAAGAAAGCCGCAGAGACATTGGTGCGCTTAAGTTCAATGCATTGCGCATCCGCGCCGCAAGAATCAATCTGATTGGTCCAGAATGCCAGTCCACTTGCATCCGGTTCGCGATTGAGGAAGTCGAGATACTGTTGGCGCACAAAAAAGCGAGACGAATGCTCGATGGGATTAGGCTGCGGCAGGCCAAAAGCCAGACCCGAGAGTGATAGTCCGATGGAACTGTCGGCTTCAGCAAAAACCACGCCATCGTTCAAGAATCCATTCAGGTACGGATCGGGGAAGGCGTCAATTCGCGGTGTGCCTCCATTGCCGCCGGAACCGTCCTCCGAGCCGCTGGCATCTTCAATAACATAAACATTTCCGAGGCCCGTGACCGCCAGCCCGTGAAGGAAAAGATTATTGTCGATTGAGAGACCTTCCACCACGACTTCATCTCGGTCCGGTCGCCCGTCACCGTTGTCGTCGTAAAGAGCCAGCAGCACTGTGTCATTCCCGGAAGAGTGTGAGAAGACTATGCCGAGCGAGTTGACGGCAATGTCCAGGGGCTCGTCATTCGCAAACGGATACGAATAGTAAGGGGCAGCATCGAGAGTGTCGGGCAGGCCATCGGCGTTGGTGTCGCGAATGATCCGCAACTCATTGGAATTGAAATCCGCGACCAGGAGGTCGTTATTTGGCAGCAGCGCCAGGGCGTTGGCGTTGTAAAGGCGATCATCGCCTACACGCACCAGCTCGACCGACCGCGAGTTATCAAAACCTCCGGTGCCCGGATCCCTCACCAACAGTACGATTCCCGCCGAAGGCTCGTTGGCTGGATCGTTCGGATCAGATGAGTTGTAGTAGCCGCTGGAAGATACAACTACGAATTCACGACCCGCACGCGACCTCCCGGCGACCACTGCCGCCGCCGAAGGGAGTCTAAAATCAATCTGGAGGTTGTAAGTATTGGACGTATCGACGCGGTAATCGCCATTAGTATCTAATGCGACCACCACCACCCCAACTGGAGTGTTGTTGAGCGTGGCTGCATAGACTTCGTATCGAGCGCCTGACTGGCCGACGGCGACATCGAACGCGCCCCCTGCAGAATCGAAAGTAGTCCGCTCGTCTGCCACTAAATCGCTGTTTCTATCTACGAACTGTTCGACTGTTCCAGCATCAGAGGTCAGGCTCAGTTGTGATGTATGCAGCACGCGATTCAGCGGCGTGCCGGGGTTAATTGCAGTTACTGCGGGGAAGGCTGCTGATGAAGATGCGCGAGCCGCGCGGGTTGATACAAAGAGAGAGCTTGATTTACGCCGCAAGTGACGAGGTCGCACTTCCACACTCCGTTGAGCTCTTGAGGGCGCATAACCGCCCATCCGCCCCGCTCGACTGAATATATCCGGCCGCGCTCCAAGAGCTCGGCGCATGTCTGGTTTTAGTTTTGGTTCCAGCGTCTGAGCACTGCCGACCACGGCGAACAGAAATGCGCTTAATATCAAAGCTGCGAGGAATCCTAAAAAGTAAATCGATAATCGCAAGATCTTCATTGCGCCCCCTATTTCCTGAGTCCGTTGTTCACCTTTAGTTCCAATCTACGGAGTTGCCGCTGAAAGGTTGTAAGCCTTTGGAGAGTGTCAAAAGTCGACTTAAATTACGCTGAAAGCGTTCACTAATTGGAGCCCAGGGTTGCTTCAACCCTGGGACTTTGGTTCCCTATAAAATCCAAATCTGACAGAGTTCGCGAGTCGGGCTGTTGCGCGTGATCTGGCCTTTGGCCAACACCTTCGGCGTTATGATTCTTTGGATATGTGTAGACCCAGGGTTGAAGCAACCCTGGGCTCGAATTAGCGAACGCTTTCAGCGTTATTTGTACCGACTCTTGACACGGCGCTGGGCGCATGGCTTCGGTGTTCACAGCTGGTGTCTGCTGCGGGAAACCGGCGGCCGCACACGCGCTGGTGCCGAAGGTTCTGAACGCGCCGGAGGATCTGGACGCTGCGCAGGCTCAGAGCGCTGGGGCGCTGGTTCAGAGCGTTGGGGCGCCGGCTCCGACCGTTGTTGCTCAGGCTCAGAACGTTGGGGCGGTGGATCTGATCGCGGCGGAGGATCATTACGCGGAGCCGGTTCATAACGCTGCGGCCTTTCCTCATGTGGCTCGGGCGCAGAGCGAGAAGGTGGTGGCTCATAACTGCGCGCAGGCGGATCCGGGCGTGGCGCGGGGGTCTCGGTGCGTTCCCGGCGTTCAGGTCGCTCGTCGCGATCCATGTCCACCGGCTGCCGGTTCCTTTCCGGGCGTGCGGGCCGCTCATTTCGTTCATGCCGATCTGTTCTCTCGGGCCGCGGACGATCCGCAGGGGGTTCAATTTCCGATGCCGGCGGTCTGATGGGAGCAGTTGGCGGTCGTCGTTCTCGGGACGAATCGTTGATGTCCGGGGTATCTGAGTTTACCGGGCGCTCCCGTTGCGGATAGGTACGCGCCGGCCGCGCAGGTCGACCAGCAGTATTGTCGGTTGCTTCGCGTCCGTCCGCTGGTTGATCAGGTCGATCCACCGGAATGCGCCCCGGACGAGCTGGCCGCTCCACCGCGCCTGTAGGTCGAGCTTCGGAATGATCTGAAGTGGCGTTATCCACCGAAACCACTGTCCTCGGCTCCCGCCCGTTGAGGGTGCGGATACGGCGCAAGTCGTTGTCGAGCGAAACACCGGGCGTGCGTGCCGCAGCGCCAGTTGGTCTATCAGTAATGCCTGCACTCGGAGCCACGCGGGCTGGTCGGGAAGTAATCATACGACCGCCACTGTCTCCTGAGGCCGCACCACCTGGCCCAGCGCCGGTCACCCGCGCCGGCCTCAAAGGAAGATCTCCCCGCACCGGTTCCGCGCTTATCACGCGACGCGCTAGTGCCTGATCCGCAGTTTGAAACCGGCCGCCCGCGCCGCCGAAGTCTGCGGTCCTCGCGCTGGTTACCGCGCGCAAGTGTGCAGGATTAACGCGGCGGAGGTTAGCAAGCTCTCTCTCCCGCATCGGCGTTAGCCGATCGCGATCGCGGTCGCGGTAATGACGCGATCGCGGATCGCGGTGGTGGAATGAAAGCGGATACCAGGAGATGCGGTTCCCAAAGTTTATGTGAAAGGCGACAAGTGCCGGACGCCACCAGCTGCGATGCCGGTAATACTGACTGCGTGGACACCAGGCCCAATAATTGTTGTGATAGACCCAACGACCGTAGTGATATGGAGCCCAGCCCCACGGTTCATATCCAACCCAGGTCCAGCCGTAGGGCGGACACCAGGTCCAATCACCGTGGCGATACGGCGCCCAATCAGGGTAGTGGGTGATAACCGTCACGTGCGGCCGCCAGATCCAGCCATAGTCATTAACGTGGGCCCAGGTCCCGTAGGCGTCTAAGTCTTCCGCGCCCCACACGTAATTGTCGTAATACTTATTGTCGTAGCGCATGCGTTGCGCCAGATATCGTTCTCGGTCGTCGATCCAACTGTCCCATGAATCCCTGGGCCCGGCTGCGAGTAATTCCCAGTCGCCGGCGTCCACTCCCTGGAAGATCAGTTCGGCAGTACGACCATCGCGCAAAGTGAATCCTGATGTTTCAGAGTAGATACGCGCTCGCCCGCCATCGCGCGCCGTCAGACGTACGCGGCCATCTCGAGCCACGTCGATGCGGTATAAGCCTTTCTTCTCGGCTGCCATGGTGGTCTTGGGGGCATCAACCTCAAAGTACTCGCGGTCGCTGTCAAACTTTGCCAGGCGAACTGAAGCAGCGCCTTCGACAACGCTAAGGGCTACGCCTTCATCACGCAGAGTGACGATCCGCAGGATTGAATTCGATTCAAGACGCACGAAGTTACGCGCATCGATCTGAATCTCCAGCCGGGATTCGCGATCGGTCGACACTGTGTCGCCTTCTACGAGCGGAAAATTAAGGCGAGCCCGCTCCCAGTCGCTATTACCATTACGCTTGAGACTTACCTCGCCTTTGATCAAGCTGATCCGGACGACGCGCGCTTTCTCGTCATATTCATCAGCATAATCATCTTCCGCGCGAACCGAATAAGCGGTCGCGAATACCATCAGTAAAAGAGATAGAATTGTGGCGTGCAGAGATCGGCGGGTAGAACGCATGGCTACGCTCCTTATTGTTTGTGTGTACCCTGAACCGTCGTCGCGCGCTTGGAGAGTTTGTCCTGACCGCGCGCTGGCGAAGGCAGTGTCCCCGCGCGGGCCGCCCGCGTGGGTGCTAGAGTAAGCCCGCTAATCAAATTCCTATTCTGTTAGTTAAGGCTTAGTCGATTGCTTGACGGGAGAGCAAAGCGTGTGCCCGATCAGGAAGAATTGTTCGCGAGTTTGTAACTTTGAGGTTTCTCAAAGAGTTCTCTGTGCGCTCCGCGCTCGCATGGTGATAGATCCTATCAAGACAAGCCGCAGAGACACTGAGAAAGTCGGCAGGAGCAGGCAGGGGCAGGAGGGAACAGGAGAGGTCAGTCTGTTGAACTTGAGACACCCAGATCAGTATTCCACCGGGGATGACCATCTTTTGGCCCGTCTTCACTACGATTGTCGGTAGTAGTGACAGGATAGTATGCGGGATGGTGCGGCGTCGATACTATATCGTGTGAGGTATTGGGCTCCCAGAATACACGCCCGTCGGTATTAGAATGCCCCGATGAAAATCCAAAAGGGCTTAGGGTAATTGCAGGTCTTAAGAAATTCTGCATGATGGGGGAATTGCAGGTTGGGAAGGTGGGCAAAGCGAAGCGCGCCCCCGCTCCAGCGTAGCGTTTTTCGCAGGCTAGAAAAACGCTGCCTTCCATGCCGCCTCGATCCAGTGCAACTCGAAGAAAAACTGGCGTTAATGTCGCTAGTGCTGGAGCGGGGGCGTGCTTCGCTTTGCCCCCTTCCTGAACTGCAAATTAGCCGAGCTTGAGCCGGCGTGGGGATGGTTGGGTGTTGACACGTCTCGGTAGTCAAGCAAGTCGCTTCAAATCGGCCTCGGCCGCAACGTATCCGAAGCTTGTCCACTGGTCTCCATTAACCATCTGCCGAAAGATTTTGAGGGCCTCATCGCGGCGCCCGTTGTGGAGGTACCAGTTGCCAATACCGTATAGGATGCTAGTTGAACCCGCCGATCCGTCCTGTTTCAAGGTCTCTGCCAGGAGGTCTTCGGGTGGGATCTTTCCTTTGTACATTAGCAGCAACCGGTAGTAACCGTGGTTTTCAATAATCTCCATGCCTTCGCGGATTGGCTCCAGCACTTTGGCTGCCTCGCCGGCGCGATTCATTCTTCTCAGCGTCATATAGAGCCAGTGACTCGTGGCGACGAGTGCATCAGGATTCTTCGAAACCCTAAGGCACTCGCGATAACTATTCACCGCACGCTGATTCCGACCCCTCAGGTAATATGAGAGACCCAGGTGATACCAGATATTGAAGTGCAGCGTGCTGGTGGGGATGTTGCGCAAATTCGGCTGGCCGTCTGGTTCTACTTCATCCGGCTTCCCTTTGATCAGTTTTGCGGCTTTCTCGAAATCCCTGATCGCCAGATCGAATTCGCGGAGGGTAATGTAGCGATGTCCGCGATGGCGGTGAAACCGGGCATCCCAGGGAAACTTCTTTATCCCTTCGCTATAGACTTCAATCGCGTCACTAAAGCGACCCAGATATGCAAGCCGGCGTCCCAGCCAGATTCTCGCGCCGGAATCATTTGGTTTGGCTTCAAAACGCCGGCGCGCTGCGTCAAGCTGCGCTTCCATTTCTTTTCTTGTTTCTGCTGAAACCTCAGGAGCTGGTCGATTGACGAATTCGGCCGGAGGCTTTTTACCCTGGGCGTTCCCGGCTTCGGTCGTCAGGACCAAAGCAGAGTGGTTAACGCAATCAGCAGGGTGGCGATTCTTAGTGAGTGGTTCATAGTGTCCGTAAGAGAAATGATACAAGTAGCGCCGGAGGCGCGGCAGAAGATAGCCAGGGGCAAGCGCTCGGCGCGTCGCCCCTGGGTTAAGTCAATAACACGACCTCCCGGAAAGGCGAAACCTCGCGATGCTTGGATCGCTGGAGATGTTGAAACTGTAGCGCGATTGAATACAACAAACGACCTGAGTTCAGGAAGAACTCGCCGCCTATCGTCCTTACGTGAAAAGATTTCATCCGCGCATTCTTTCACATAGGGATTTATCTCCCACGTAGCATGTACCTGATGGTGGGCAGACGCCGCGAGATTGATCCACTAATGTAAGTCTCAGCGCTAATGTCTCGGATTGCTTTTGCGCCAACCTGTGAAGTTTTAAGTGGTTTCTTAATGCAGTTGAATGTCTAAGCTCTTGAAAGGGCGACTCCATTACGAAACCGAGGAGCGGTAGCGACCGGGTCTGTTGCGATTACATTCAGGTTAGGAAAAAAGTAGAACTCTATTTACCTCTCCCAATTTCAACTGGCTTCGATTCAGGCCAAGGATTAGTATTCCATCCTGACCCGATCGCATCCACCCCAGCGGGCTGCCCGTTTGGGAACCCCGGTCCGCTCCTCGGTTCCGTAATTGAGTGGCAACCGCCGAATGCAGTCAACATAAAGGCACTACCAATCTTTCATAGCGCTTTGAGCTAATTAAGTGGAATATTAGACTTCGGAAACGAAGAACCAGCCGGGAGGAGCTACTGCTGTGAGAAAAACTGCTGTGAGTAAGCGCAACCCGTTCGCCGCCGTTACGGTGCCCCGTTTCGCTTTAGCGATCCTTTTGGTCGCCGCTGTTTCAACCGGTGTTATTGCACAAGCACCTTCTGCGACCCCGACCCCAGGCTCCACGGACAAACGGGGCATCGGCGTCCAGACCTCTGGACCCACTAAGACTTCGCAGTCCGACCAGGCGGCCAGAGAGGCGAAACCAGAACTCGTACTGCAGACCGGCTACAACAATTTCTTCGGGGCGACGCGATTTGTCTTCAGTCCCGACGGCAGGCTCCTGGCAACTACCTCGTTTCGCGGCAGCACCGTCAAACTGTGGGAGACGGCGAGCGGGCGGGAGTTACGCAACTTGTCCACCGGCACTCACAGTGGAGGTATGTCTCCGTTCATCGCCTTTAGCCGGGACAGCCGACTCATCGCAGCCGCCGCCGGCGACAACTCAGTAAAAATCTGGGATGTAGTATCGGGACGAGAACTGCAAACGCTCGCCGGCACTCAGGGGTCTATGACCTCCGCGATCGCCGGCGTCTCCTTCATCGGGTTTACGCCGGACGGTCGCGTCGTGACAGTCAGCGACGCGATCAGAGTTTGGGACTCCGCGTCCGGGCAAGAGCTCCGCTCGATTAGCACCGCGACGAGTTTAGGCACATCGGCTTTCATGGGTGGAGGTGGTGCGGCAATTACTCCGGATGGCACCCAACTGGCATTCGTCGTCTTAGACGACGGCGGAGAAATCAAGTTTTGGGACCTCGCGACTGGTCGCGAAACTCGCGCCATTAATCTACCTGACAAAGAGATCGATAGCATCGAGCTGGCGTTTACGCCGGACGGTCGCTTGCTAGCCTGCGGCATTGTCGACAAGCGGTTACGATTATGGGACGTGGGTGAAAAAGGAAATGAGCGCGAGGTGACAACAACAGCCCCCGAGCACGTTCTGGTAAAGTTCAGCCGCGACGGTCGCATGCTCGCGTTCGCAGAAGGCCACACGGTCAAACTCTGGGAGGTCGCGACCTTGCGAGAGTTGCCGGCCTTGAAAGCGCCTCACACTAGCTTACAGGCCTCGCAAGTGGGTCTCTTCGTGAATTTCAGTGAGGATGGGAAGAAGCTCGCTACCGGAGGCTTCGGTACGCCGACGATTCTCTGGGAGACGGAAACCTTAAAACAACTCGTTAAGATGAGCGGTCGAACTAACATGGCTTACGAGGTCGCCTTTAGCGCCGACGGCACTCGGCTCTCTTCCGGAGGACGCACACGTTGGGATCTCCGTACGGGTCGTGGCTCGCGACTCACGTCAGCGCCTTCCGACGGCTTGTTTGGCATGCCCAGCCCAGATGGAAAATTGCTCGCTACATTCACAATGAACAGTAATGTCCTCACCATTCTGGAAGTACTAAGCGGACGACAATTGCAGCGTATGTCGCCGGCTTCTGGTGGGGGCGTTATTGACCGAGTCAATTTCAGTCCTGATGGGACCATGTTACTCACGATGTATGGGCCCGATCAGCAGCAACAGCAGCAGGCGTCGAGCATCAGTCCTGGGAGCAATGAGAATCAATTAAAGATTTGGGATGTGAAGTCAGGGCGTGAGTTGCGGTCGATAGCGCTCGGCTTGGGCGGCGCATCCAAAGCCGGCTTCAGCTCCGATGGTCGGACGATGGCTACACTCGGCACGATGGGCCAAATCTCACTCTGGGATGCCGGGTCAGGGAGTAAGATACGTGATCTAACTTCATCACCGTTGGGCAACCTCGGAACCCTTGGTAATCCCGGCTCGATGCCCACTTCGATCAACCCCGGCGCCATCCTGAATCCCGGCGCAATGAAATCCGGGTCGGTAGCAATGCCAAACATGGCAGATATCAGTGCCATGATGACAAACATGATGGGCGCGATGTCAGCGGGAACCATGGGCCAAACGGTTACCTCGCTGGCATTCAGTCCTGACGGCCGGTCGTTGGCAACCGGCGGTGTCGAGACGAAGTCGAATTTCGATATGGCCGCAATGATGAGCGGGGCCCCGAACCAGGGGAAAAGATCAAAGAAGCAGCCCACTCCCGATCCCCAGGATTTCATGAAGAGTATGAAAGTTGAGACTACTGGTCAGGTACGGCTTTGGGATGTTGCCAGCGGAAGCCAGGTTGGAGAGCTCAAGGGTCATGGCAAAGGAGTTACGGAAGTTGCTTTTAGTCGGGATGGCCGGCTGCTAGCTTCCGGTAGTACTGACAACACGATCCGGATCTGGGACCTCGCGACCAAGCGCGAGTTACGCACGCTGACCGGCCACACCTCCAACATCGAGTCGATAGACTTCAGTCCCGGTTCCCGCTTGCTCGCATCGGCCGGCGAGGACGGAGGCACCTTCTTGTGGGATACAAGCACAGGGGAACACCTGGCGACACTGATTTCTCTCGACGACGGCGGCGAGTGGATGGTTGTCACGCCCCAGGGTTTGTTCGATGGCACGCCCGTTTCGTGGAACCAGATTCTCTGGCGCTACAACCAGGACACTTTCAACGTCGCACCAATCGAATGGTTCTTTAACGAGTTCTACTATCCCGGTCTTCTCAGCGAGATCCTCACCGGTAAACGTCCGCGCGTGGCGCAGGATGTTTCCCGGAAGGACCGTCGCCAGCCAGTAGTTAAATTGTCACTGGCCGGGGAGCCAGCGCCCTCCACCGGCATAGCTTCACGACGGGTAAAGGTAAGGATCGACGTCACCGACGCACCCTCGGACCAGGACCATCACGGCACCGGCGCACATGACCTACGCCTGTTTCGCAATGGTTCGTTAGTGAAAGTCTGGCATGGCGATGTTTTGAAGGGCCAATCCGCTGTCACCCTCGAGGAAGAAATCACCGTCGCTGCGGGAGCTAACGCACTGACGGCTTACGGCTTCAACAAAGATAACGTCAAGAGTAAAGACGCCCAGTTGCCACTCGTGGGCGCGGACAGTCTGAAGCGTGCCGGCACCGCTTATGTGATCGCGGTCGGCTTAAATGAATACGCAAACCCGCAGTACAACTTGAAGTATGCCGTAGCTGACGCGCAGAGCTTCGGAGATGAGGTAAGGACCCGGCAAACGCAAGTTGGGCGGTTCGAGCGGGTCGAAGTCGTTCCCTTATTGAACGAGAACGCGACCAAAGCGAATATACTGCTGGCGCTGAAGCGACTGGCCGGCGCAGCTGACCCGCCCAGTTTGAAGGCGGGCTTTCTCGATCGAGTCAAACGAGCGGAGCCGGAAGACACCGTAATCATCTACTTTGCTGGTCACGGAACGGCCCAGGCTCAACGCTTCTACCTGATCCCGCATGATCTGGGTTACACCGGCGATAGGACCAAGCTTACGGAGCAGGGGCTCGAGAGCATACTTTCGCACAGCATCTCCGACATAGAGCTGGAGGAAGCGGTCGAGGGCCTGGACGCCGGCCACCTGTTAATGATTATCGATGCCTGCAATTCGGGGCAGGCGCTCGAGGCCGAAGAGAAACGCCGTGGGCCAATGAATTCCAAGGGTTTGGCCCAACTGGCCTACGAAAAGGGCATGTACATCCTTACCGCCGCGCAAAGCTATCAAGCGGCTCTTGAGGCCGCGCAACTCGGTCACGGACTCCTGACCTACGCATTGGTTGAGGAAGGACTTAAGACGCCAATCGCAGACATTGAACCCAAGGACGGACTTCTGAGCGCGAGAGAGTGGCTCGACTTCGCTACCGAGCGCGTGCCGCAGATGCAGGAAGAGAAGATGAAGGAGACGCGCGGCGTGGGGTTGGCGATTGCCTTCACTGAGGGCGAACAGAATATTGCAGACCCTCAGAAACGAACGCTCCAACGCCCGCGTGTCTTCTACCGAAGAGACGTGGAAGCGAGTCCGCTCGTGATCGCCAAACCGTAAACTTGGAGCGGAAGAGGCTTGGAGAAAACCAAAAAGGTCGGGATGATTTGCAGGTAAGGGCGGACCCTGTCCCCGCTCTTACGCTGAATGGCTTTCAAGGTTGAGGTGAAACGGGTCCCCCTCCAGATCTGACAGGTGATTAAAGTTTGAGAGGTTGACCGCAGTTGAGTGGCTTTCAAGCTTGAGGGCGGGGACAGGGTCCGCCTTCCTGACCTGCGAATTCCTGAGCTTGAGCCATTCTTGTGTGGGCTTCTGAGAGCAGATCCAACACTAAAAAGCATTAGAATCTGATGAACTCCATCGGTAAATCCGTTCCCCGTAAAGAAGGGCGTAAGAAAGTCACTGGTGCCGCGTTATACGTGGACGATCTAACTTTTCCCGGAATGCTCCATGGCACGACTGTGCGCAGCACGATTGCCCGGGGCCGGATCAAAAACATTTCCTTCGAAGGTGAGATTCCCTGGGAAGAATTCACCATCGTCACGGCTAAAGATATTCCTGGGGAGAATTACGTCGCACTGATCCTCAACGACCAGCCTTATCTCGCAGGGGAGGTTATTAATCACCCTGAAGAGCCAATAGTGCTCCTCGCGCATCCTGACAAGTACCTGCTGGAGGAAGCCCGCCGCAATGTGCGCATCGAGACTGAAGAATTGGCGTCGATCTTCTCCCTCGAAGATTCGTTAGCCAGGAAGGAAATTGTTTGGGGAGATGACAATGTGTTCAAATCGTTTCTGGTAGACAAGGGCAACGTAGATGACGTCTGGGCGCAGGCCGATCAGATCGTTGAAGGGAAGTATTACACGGGCGCGCAGGAGCAGCTCTACATCGAGAACAATGGGGTGATTGCGATCGCCAACGAAGAAGACGGCGTAACCGTCTGGGGTTCGATGCAATGTCCTTACTATGTGCACAAAGCCCTCGTTAAACTCTTCGCCCAACCGGAAGACAGAGTTCGTGTGATTCAGACTGAGACGGGTGGCGGCTTTGGCGGCAAGGAAGAGTACCCGTCGCTGATTGCAGGTCATGCGGGGTTGCTGGCGTTGAAGTCCGGTAAACCCGTCAAGATCATTTATGACCGCGCGGAAGACATGGTAGCCACCACTAAGCGTCATCCCTCAAGCACGAGACACAAAACGGCAGTCACGAAAGAAGGCAAACTGCTGGCGATGGAAATTGATTTTGTTATCGATGGTGGCGCCTACTGCACGCTTTCGCCGGTGGTCCTTTCTCGTGGCACGATCCACGCGGCCGGACCTTACTCGTGTCCGAACGTGCGGATCCGTAGCCAGGCAGTTGCGACGAATGTACCTCCGCATGGCGCGTTTCGGGGTTTCGGCGCCCCCCAGAGTATTTTCGCGCTCGAGCGTCAGATGGATAAAGTTGCCCACGCTGTCGGGTTGACGCCCGAAGAGTTTCGCCGTCGCAACTTCGTTCACCAGGGACAAACCACCGCGACCAGTCAGGTGATTCGCGAAAAAGTGGAAATGGAAGCGTTGCTGGAACGCGCCCTTGATTTAACGGATTACCGCGCCAAGAAGGAAAAATTCGCCGCCGACAATCCCTCGTCCCGGGTCAAGAAAGGCATCGGTTTTGCTTCGTTTATGCACGGTGCCGGATTTACCGGCTCCGGTGAGGTCTATTTGGCTTCGGTAGTTGGGGCCGAGGCTACGCCCGAAGGTAGGGTACAGATTCTCGCGGCAAGCACCGAGATAGGACAGGGAACTAATACGATCTTCGCGCAAATCGCCGCGGAAGCTTTGGGCCTGGACTATGATCTGATTGAGGTCACGCAGCCGGATACGGGGAACGTTCCCAATAGCGGACCCACCGTGGCGTCTCGCACCTGCATGGTGGTGGGCAAGCTGGTCGAGTCAGCAGTGCTTGGTTTAAAGCAGACATTGATCGCGAGTGGTCATCTGCAGGAAGGCTACACGCGATCTAAATTTCAAAGAGCATGCGACGACTACATCAAGGCTCACGGGCCGCTGAAGTCTTACAGCAAATACCAGCCGCCTCCGAATGTCTTCTGGGACGATGAGAAGTATCAAGGCGACGCCTATGGCACCTACGCCTGGGCTGTTTACGTGGCGGAAGTCTCGGTTGACATGCTTACCTATGAAGCCCACGTGCAGGATTTCGTGGCGGTGCAGGAAGTTGGCAAAGTTATTAATCCGGTTCTTGCAGCCGGACAGATTGAAGGTGGCGTAGCGCAAGGGATAGGATTCACGCTTTTTGAAAACGTAGTGTGGACAAACGGCCGGATGGCAAACAATCAGATGACCAACTACATCATTCCCACACCGGCCGACATTCCCCCGATTCGGGTTTACTTTGAAGAGAACCCGTACGCCTACGGACCGGCCGGCGCGAAAGGGATTGGGGAGCTGCCGATGGACGGAGCCGCACCGGCAATTCTCAGTGCTATTGAGAACGCCACGGGAGTGAGCATCAGTCATGTGCCGCTAATGCCGGAATCGCTGATGGAGGAGTTGGGAGTTGCTAGAGGGTGAGGATCTCGCGACTCCGCCGCCGCCCTTCGAAAAGGCTAGAGGCCGTGGCAAAAACTCAAATACAGAACCGGGAGCGGTAGCGACCGCACTCAACCAGCGTCATGATTACTGGAATTGCAGGTAGCTCTCCGTTGGCCCTTGACGCCAAAGCAGAAGACATTTTTGAGCCTAAGACAACATGGCGCGTTTGTTCTTTCCCGCAGCGGAACGCTCACAGAGGTTGAGTGCGGTCGCTACCGCTCCCGGTTCTGTTGGTGAATGCCTCCGATCAAGCCAAAGGGTTCGCGGATCACCTCTATTCGGAGTTGGTGTGAGAAATACTATTCAGGTTCTACTCTTCGTCTTTCTGCCTTTCTCTTTGGCATGTAGCCAAAGGCCATTACTTGGGCAAAATCAAGAGAGCAAAGATAAACAGGCCATTTTAGAACTAGAGCGGAGGTTGAGCCTCGCCTTTTTAAGCGGAAAATGGGAGGAAGCGAGCGCATTCTAGCTGACGATTGCATCCAGACCGACGCTGATGGAAAGGTTCGCTTGAAGTCCGACGTCATGGCCTCTATAAAGGCATCGTTACCAGAAGCGATGCGCCCGTCCCCCACCATTAACTTTGAAGTAAAGGTACGCATCTACGGGCCCGCTGCGTTGTGACCGGCAAAAGTAAAGCTAACCATCAGTACACACTTATGGGGGACTCTGTTAATAAGCGACCAGCGATAGAGAATGTTAATGAGTATCAATACACGAGTGTGTGGGTGAATAGGAGTAAAGGCTGGCAGCCTTGTAACATCGCAGAATACAAGGATTCCGGGCAAGCGAAAAGAGTCTCATAAATGAAAACGTCTGATGGCCTCATTGAAGTTAGGTGCACCGTGAACGGCGAGCCGAGAAGGTTTCAGGCCTTTCCGATGGAGCGCCTGCTCGATGTGCTTCGCGAGAAGTTACAGCTGACTGGCACAAAGGAAGGTTGCGGTGAAGGCGAATGCGGCGCGTGTTCAGTCTTCATTGACGGTCAGATCGTGAACAGTTGCCTGGTGCCGGTGGCCCAAGTGGAAGGCGCGTCGATCAAAACGATCGAAGGCATCGCTAGCGCCGATCAGTTGCATGCCGTGCAACAGGCCTTCATCGATTACGGGGGAGCGCAGTGCGGCATCTGCACCCCCGGTATGGTGTTGGCTGCAGTGGATCTGCTCGGGCGCAATCCGAATCCGACGGACCTCGATATTCGCACGGGGTTAGCAGGGAATCTCTGTCGCTGTACCGGATATATAAAGATCTTCGAATCAGTTGTACGCGCCTGCGGGAAACAGGTTGATGCCTGAGCTCGATATATACGACGAACTTCGTAAGCTGATCAGCCTGCTCGATGAGCATGAAATCAATTACGCCTTGTGCGGCGGATTGGCTATGGCCATTCATGCACGAGCCCGCTCGACTATCGACATCGACATGTTGATTCTTACTGAATCACTAGAGAAGGTGTTATCAAAGCACTGCAGGCTGGAGACTCCAATGCTGAAAGTTGATATGTCGTCCGCAGCAGTTACGACTCGTCTTAAGCGAGTGTCGCAGTTACGCAGACTTTGTTTGTCCCTCGCGGCAGCAAAAGTCGGCGGAGAAGAGGCAAGGAACACCGAGGTGAAGGACGCGGCCGCCACCAAACTAAAATCTCCCGAACGCGAAACCAAATGAGAGACTAGTGCGAGCCACGAAACTACACGAACCAACACGAAATTTGTTAGTGTCGTTTCGTGTGATTTCGTGGATCTTTACTTGTGGTTTGGAAAGCTAAGCAGTCCACATAGAACACACCTAAATGAGAGCCTATCTGCCCTCATATCAACTCCTGACGCCTCAGAATCTCTTTGACGCTTTGGAACTATTCGCGCGTGAGCCCGGCGTCTGGAAGCCCTTTGCCGGGGGCACTGATCTAATGGTGCTGCTCGAAGCCGGCAAACTCGCCCACAGAAACTACGTAAACATCTGGAACCTGAACGAGCTTCGCGGGATCGAGGTGACTGACGCGAATGTAACCATCGGCGCCCTGACAACCTACAATGAGATTCAGTCCCATCCCGTTCTGCGCGCGGAGTTTCCCATGCTTTGCCAGGCCGCAAGCGAAACGGGCGGTTTGGCAATTCAGAACCGCGGCACGCTCGGTGGAAACATTGCCAACGCGTCACCAGCTGCTGACTCGCCTCCAGCCTTGCTTGTCTACGATGCTGAGTTGGAACTAGTGTTCACCTCAGGTTCGCGCCGAGTTCCATACCACGGCTTTCACACGGGCTACAAACAGATGAACATTCAATCCCAGGAACTGTTGGCGCGCATTCGCCTGCCCCGCTCAACTAAAAACCTCACGCAGTACTATCGCAAGGTGGGCACCCGAAAAGCGCAGGCCATCTCGAAAGTGTGCTTCTCTGCAACTGCCAACACAGATGGTGAGCGTCTTGCGGACGTCCGAATTGCCTTGGGAAGTGTGGCGCCGATTCCGATCCGCTGCGTCAAGACAGAAGACGCCCTCCGCGGCCAACCAATCGAGCAACTGTCCGAGCTCGGCAGGGCCGCCCTGACCCGCGAGATCGTGCCCATCGACGACATTCGATCAACGGCCAACTACCGAATTAGAGTGAGCCTCAACCTGCTTGACGACTTCCTCTCCAGTCTCCGGTAACTTCCTGATCCGCCGGTCGAGTTGCCGAAAGTCTTTGTGGACAGCCCATTGATTCTGGTGTTAACTCTAAAACGGTCCTTGAGACTTTTGTGCTGATTCGAAGACTCATTTCCGGCTCAAGCATCGCTGCGATCGTAATAGGCTTTCTTGCGCTGGCGGCCAACTCTAGCTTTGCGCAGCAGCCCGCACCCGATAGCAAACCGATCGCTCGAAATCCGTTACATATGTTGGTGCTGGGCGATTCGATAATGTGGGGCCAGGGTTTGAAAACGCCTGACAAGTCCTGGTGGCGACTCAAAAACTGGCTTCAGGAGAAGACCGGAAGAGACGTCATCGAGAGAATTGAAGCGCATTCCGGAGCTGCCATCGAAGCCACCCCCGGATCTGAACAGTTCAACTCGAAAGATGGTGAGGTAAACCTTTTGACGCCCACCATCAACATGCAGGTTGATGCCGCCCGGAAGTATTATGGCGATCCGGCTAAGGTTGATCTCATACTGGTTAATGGCTGTATTAATGACGTGGATGTGCGCACTCTTTTGGACGCTTCAACGGCGTTGGATCTACTAGAGGCCAGCATTAGAGAGAAGTGCGGGGGACGGATGCAATCCCTCCTACAGCGCATTACCCGGGGGTTTCCCAATGCACATGTCGTTGTTTCTAGCTACTACAAAATTATCTCGCCCCTGAGCGAAGACAATAGTTTCGCGCGACTTCTGGTCAAAAGCCTTACTACGCAAAAACCTGAATCCAAGCGGATGAGCGATAAGCAGATGCGCGCTAATCTGGTGGCGAATTCCAATCTGTGGTACGCGGTTTCGACCCGCAGTCTCGCCCAGGCAGTCGAGGCGGTAAACTCGGATCTGGGTCAGAGCGCTGTTAAACGAAGAGTCCTTTTCGCTGAGATTCAGTTTTCGCCCGAGCACGCTTTTTCCGCGCCTGATACCCTACTCTGGAATTTCATGTTCGGATCCACAAATCTCTCCGGCTTGCGTCACGCGATTATTGTGATGACGTTAGGCACTGCCGCCTACAAGCCCAATGATGAGGTGAGAGACAGACGCAGCAAGAGTTGCAAAGAGACCTACAAACGACCGAAAGAAAAGAAGGAAGATAAGCTGGAAAAAGAGCGTCGAGAAGCTAAGTACCTGGCTTGTCGCTACGCTTCCTTGGGACATCCTAATAAGATGGGCGCATTGATCTATACCGAAGCAATCAAAGGTCAATTGCAGTGGCTAATCAACACTGCGGGTTGGTTACGAAACCCAGCTGCATTGCAGGCGAATCCCGCAAACTAGAAGGACTTCAAAAATGCAGAATCTTTCCCCCGCAACTGCCTTTAGGCGAGGCGTCGTTCAGCCGGTGTTTTGTCTTAAATCAGGGTGGAGCCTGGTGAGGGATCAGTACTGGCTCTTTGTTGGAATGTCTGCGGTGGCGATTATCCTGGGCAGCCTGGTGCCTTTCGGTATCCTGTTTGGACCGATGATGTGTGGCATCTATATCGCGCTGTTTCAGAGACGGCGGGATCTAACAGTGGAGTTTGGGGCTCTCTTCAAGGGCTTCGACTTCTTCGGTGAGAGCATCGTGGCCACGCTCATACATTACGTTCCCATCGTGATAATTATTATTCCCTTCTACATCGTCCTCTATGGCGGCCTCTTCTTGATTATGCCTCGGCAAGGTGGAGAACCTGACCCCTCGACTCTCTTCGGCTTCTTCGCAGTGCTCATAGTCTTTGGACTGATTATGATGGTCTTGATAGTCCTCCTTTCGGTCGTATTTACGTTTTCTTATCCGCTAATTATTGACCGCAAGATGTCAGGCCTTGACGCCGTCAAACTGAGTGCAAAGGCTGCGTTGGCAAACTTCTGGCCTTTGCTCGGGTTGCTGCTGCTCAACGGACTAATAGGATTCGCCGGTGTGCTGCTTTGTTATGTGGGAGTATTTCTGGCACTTCCAGTTACCTTTGCGGCCATTGCTGTAGCCTATGAACAAGTATTCGGTCTGGGTGAGGTTCAAGGCCCGATTCTGCCGCCGCCGCCACCCTCCTTCACCTGAGCTTGCCGCGCGATGCCCATTCCGCACATTATCATTCGCGGCCAAAGAGTTGTCCTTCCAGACTCGATAGGTCCGGCCTCAGTTCATATTCATAACGGCAGTATCACGAACATCAGTTCGTACGATGATGTAATCTTCAACTGCCCGATCGTCGAAGCTGGAGAGGCATCAATCGTGATGGCCGGACTGGTAGACACTCACGTGCATATCAACGAGCCAGGACGGACCGATTGGGAAGGTTTTGTGACAGCCACGAGAGCGGCTGCGGCAGGTGGCGCAACCACTTTGGTTGACATGCCACTCAACAGTATTCCACCCACTACCACTGCTGAAGGTTTTAGAGCGAAGCTCGAAGCTGCTCGCGGCCGGTGCTACGTCGACGTTGGTTTTTGGGGCGGCGTCGTTCCCGGAAACACACCCGAGCTTGCCGCGTTGATGCAGGCGGGCGTGTTGGGTTTCAAGTGTTTCTTGATTCACTCGGGTGTCGATGAGTTTCCGAATGTTACCGAAGAGGATCTGCGCAAGGCCATGCCTGAGCTGGCAAGGCTGGGAGCGGTCCTGGTTGTTCACGCCGAAGTGCCGGGACCGATTAACCGGGTGGGTCTGCCAGCCAGGCACTCGCCGGCAGGAGAAGCATTCGAAGACGGAAATTTCTGTCCCTCTGCTTATAAGACTTTTCTAGAATCACGCCCACGCGCTGCTGAGAATGAGGCTGTCGGGTTAATGATCAGGTTAGGCGAGGAATTCGGCGCGCGCATCCACATCGTTCATCATTCCTCGGCCGACGCTTTGCCATTGCTGCGTGAGGCCCGGGCTGCTGGTGTGAGCATTACCGCGGAGACTTGTCCCCATTATCTTGTCTTCGCCGCGGAAGAAATCATCGACGGGGCAACGGAATTCAAATGCTGTCCTCCTATTCGCGAGCGAGAAAATCGTGAGCAGCTATGGCAGGCGCTGGGGGAGGGAACGATAGACATGGTTGTTTCCGATCATTCCCCGTGTCCTCCAGATATGAAACTGCGGGAGAGCGGAGATTTTCTTCTCGCTTGGGGCGGCATCTCTTCCTTGCAGCTTCGCCTACCGGCAACCTGGACTGATGCGCAACAGCGGGGGCACTCAATCGAAGATCTGGCCCGTTGGCTATGCCAGGCGCCGGCGGCGTTAGTCGGCCTGGCGGGACGCAAGGGAGCCATCGATGTCGGCGGCGACGCAGATATCGTGATCTGGAATCCCGAGCAAGAGTTCCTTGTTGAGCCGAACTTGCTCCATCATCGTCACAAACTAACACCCTACGCGGGGCGAACACTGTCGGGCGTCGTCGAAAAGACTTTTCTTCGCGGTGAGAAGATATATGATGCTGGTGAATTCGCGACGGAGCCAACAGGGGTGCTACTGAACGTGTGAGAAGCAGAATTGGCTATCCGGATTTTGGCCGCGGATCACGCGGATGAACGCGGATTCGAAAAAGGCCTTACTCCAAATTGCTTGCTTGTTGCTGTTTATATCCGCGTTCATCCGCGTGGATCCGCGGCTAAGCAGTCTCTTGGGGATGAGAAGAGAAAATGGACTTCACTGAACTAGTAGATCTGGCAACAGCGAAGTTAGGTGGTGCGGTGCTCATCGCCAATGACGAGTTCTTTGCGCCCAAAGAGAATCTGCTCAAGCCTGGTGCGCCAATATTTATCGAGGGCAAATACACTGATCTCGGCAAATGGATGGACGGATGGGAAACCCGCCGCCGTCGCACTCCGGGTTATGATTGGTGCATCATTCGGCTGGGATTGCCGGGCATAATTCGGGGAATTATCGTTGACACGACTCACTTTCGTGGGAATTATCCCGAGCAGTGTTCGCTCGAGGGATGTACGATTGATGGTCAACCAACCGTAGATCAACTCACCGAGAAAGAAACCGAATGGACCGGGATTTTGCCCCCTTCCGGGCTCGTAGGCAATTCGCCGAATCTCTTTGAGACTGAGACGGACAGTAGGTTCACGCATCTGCGTTTGAAGATCTATCCGGACGGCGGCGTCGCGAGATTGAGAGTCTATGGCGAGGTCGTGCCCGATTGGGACAGACTCGAACGCAGTGGCGGCGAGATCGATCTGGCGGCAGTCGAGAACGGCGGCCTAGTGCTCTCTTGCAGCGACATGTTTTTTGGTCACAAACACAACTTGATTATGCCGGGACGCGCCGTAAACATGAGTGATGGCTGGGAGACGAAGCGACGCCGTGGCCCCGGTCACGACTGGGCAACAATCAAGCTCGGCAAGCCGGGCAGGATTCGTTGCGCCGAGGTTGACACGTCTTACTTCAAAGGCAACTTCCCAGATAGCTGCTCACTTGAAGCGTGCAAAACGACCGGGAATATCCTGCTCGAACACCTCGACTGGAAGCCCGTGCTGTCGCGAAAGAAACTACAGGCGCACACGCGGCATTTTTTTGAAGATGAAATCATGGATGCGGGGGCCATCTCGCACGTAAGATTCAATATCTTTCCGGATGGCGGTGTCAGCCGGCTCCGGCTGCTTGGAAGAACCGAAGAAGCTTAGTTCGGAGGGTCGAATTGGAGCCTGGTCTTGAGCGCCTGAATTCGTTGGCGGCAAACGAAGCAGCGGCGGAGTTTGGAAAATGCTGCGGCTCAACCACTTGGGCCCGACGCATGGCTGCCGAGTGTCCTTTCGCGAATTCGAATCAGTTGATCACGATTGCGGATCGCATCTGGTGGTCGCTTGAACCGGACGACTGGTTGGAGGCCTTTGCCAGTCACCCCAAAATCGGAGAAACCCAGGCGACCCGTGCGACTGCGGTTGAAGCTCCCAACCTCCCTGTCCGGGCTGCCCGCGCGGGAACCCCGGAAAATTGGGCCGCGCAGGAACAGTCGGGTGCGCAGGAGGCCGCGGAGGAAACGGCGCGCTCACTGGCTGAGTTCAACCGGGAGTATGAAAAGAAGTTTGGCTACATTTATATTGTTTGCGCGACCGGAAAGAGTTCCGAAGAAATGCTCGCAATCCTTCGCGAGAGGCTGCCGAACGATGCGGAAACGGAATTGCGTATTGCCGCGCGCGAGCAGTCTCGCATTAGCAAACTACGACTCAGGAAACTAATAGACTAATGAGTACCATATCAACCCACATTCTTGACACGGCCCGCGGCAAGCCTGCGAATGGCGTAGCTGTCTATCTTGAAAGTCAGAAAAGTGATGAGAGCTGGGAACAACTCGCTCACGCCTGGACGGACGAAGAAGGACGAGTGAAACCTTTTTTCCTCCTTGAAGAACCATTGCCGGCCGGGACTTACCGGCTCGTCTTCGATACGGAGGCCTATTTCTCGACGCTCGACATTAAATGCTTCTATCCGCAAGTCTGCGTAGTGTTCGCTATCGGGGAAGATCTTCAGCACTATCACATTCCACTGTTGATTAGTCCATTTGGGTATTCGACGTATCGGGGCACTTGAGCTTTCAATCTGTGCCGGCCTCAGTTTGGGTGGTGACCAAACAGCTGGGACATTTTTGAGCGCGCGAAGCGTGGCGAAAGCATAAAGCCTGGGGCGTGAGCCCCAGGACAATCGCGTTTGAGCTCTTAGCCCGCGGGCGGCAGCGGCATCTAAAGAATATCGTTGATGATAGTTAGCTCACGGGTAAGATCCTTGATCCGCTGTCGCCCGCTATCGCAGGCTGGTTGAGCGGTTCAGTCAGACCTCGGAATTCTATGCTAATAGAAAGCAATGACTATTGACCCAACCCTGAATGAATGGCTCAACCTGCTTCTGCGTTGGGTGCACGTCTTTGCCGGCATCATGTGGGTTGGTACCACCTACTACTTCACCTGGCTGGATGCGCGCCTCTCCGAAGAGGAAAAGGCCCTAGCCAACACGGGAACTCCAGCCCAAGTCTGGATGGTTCACAGCGGCGGCTTTTATGCAGTCGAGAAGCGGAAAGTTCCCGATCTCATTTCGCGGCACCTCCACTGGTTTCGCTGGGAAGCGGGAACGACCTGGCTAAGCGGCATGGCGCTCTTAGTCCTGGTTTACTACCTTGGCGGCGGCGCACTCGTGGATCCGGATGTGAGCGAGATTAGTGTGGTGGCCGCAGTTGGACTGGGCCTCGGGGTGCTAATCGGGGGAGGGATCGTCTACGACCTGATGGTGATGTCACCCCTGGGACGGAATGAAAAAGCCTTCGCCGTTATTGCCTATCTCATGGTCGTCGGAATTAGCTACGGACTTTCACACGTTTTCAGCGGCCGCGCCGCTTACATCCAGGTGGGCTCAATGTTTGGCACCATCATGGCCGCCAACGTCTGGATGCATATCCTGCCGGCTCAAAAGAAAATGATCGCAGCCATCAAGGAAGGCCGAAAGGCTGATGATGCCCTCTCCGCGCAAGCAAAGTTACGCTCAAAGCAAAACACATTCATGGCCGTGCCCGTTGTCTTCCTCATGATCAGCAACCACTTTCCCGGGGTTGCCTATGGCGACCGATATAACTGGGTGATTCTTTCGATCCTCGTGCTCCTAGGCTGGATTGCCGCGAAGTTTATCCGCCGAGCGTGAGTGGCCGCTTTGCAGGCGCCATTCAATCACGGAACCGAGGAGCGGTGGAAAGGGCCCAAACTCAACCAGCGCCGGAGGCGCGGCAGAAGGTAGCCAAGGGCCAGCGGCTTTGCGCGCAGCCCCTGGAGCAAGTCACACAAAATTCAACAGCGCCCTGAAGGCCCTCAAAGCACACCACATGGCGATCGTTTAATCCAATTGTCTTACAGTTTCAATATCACCAGATATTAGGGTGGCGCGTGGATTTTTTACGCTCCTTCAGGGCGGGTCGTGTTATTGATCGGCCTACCAAGCTCTTGTCGGCCCCGAGTTTTTTACGCAAGCCTTCGTTTCCGCTCCAGACCTGGCGCAGGAAAAGAGGATCCATTAACCTCCCAGCCTCGATGATCTTGTTCAGAGCCTGGGGGTCGTTTGCCGACAGGCGGGAGGTGTTGGGGGTTAAGACGGTAGGGGAAAAGCGGCGGATCTTTTTGGCCAGCTCAGGATCGCCAACCCCCTCCTGCTTACCTTTTCTCTGGCCACTGCAAATCGTCACGGCAAGACCTACTATTAGTGCGACCGAAGCAGTTTTCTTCCAGAATCTCAACATTGTCCTCTTAGTAGGCGCAGGGTGTTTTCTGATAAAGGAGAAACGTGATAGCGAAGTCCGGTTCTGATTCTTTGTCTCTCTTCACTTCCGGAAAATGGTGGCAGTGGCACAACCGAATCCGGGTAAGAATGGTGAGTTCAGTTCGTCCTCATCCTTCAACGTCGCAACTAATTCCAAAGAGCCGCTTTGCAAGCGATAGACTTCCAGGGCTCGCTTCTCCGGATCCACCATCCAGTACTCTGCTACGCCGTGTCGGGCATACAGCTGGCGCTTGGCGATCCGGTCCCGCCGTATGTTCTCCGCACCCGGCGAGAGAATCTCGACCACGAGATCAGGAGCACCCGTCAACCGCTCGCCTGAAATTATTTCCTGACTTCGTTCGTGACGGAAGAACACGATATCGGGAATGACCCCGCTGACATCGGTTAGGATGAGGCCGGGGGTTGCAAAAACGAGGCCGATTGGGTAGCTCTCCAGGTAACTCCTGATAAGGAACGAAATGTTCATGGAAACTTGCTGATGGGTGAGGCCCGGTGCGCAAGACACGAATAGTTCTCCTTCGATCACCTCATAGCGGTTGCCGTCTTCAGGCATCGCCTCAAGGTCCGTGACGGTCATGAGGGGCTCTATTTTTGTTGCCATACAAAGCTCCGGTAGATCGGTGAGATGCCGGAATACTAACACACGATCGCGCATACAGCGCCGGATCATTACTAGCTCTGCCGGTTGTTCAGAATCTTTACGAACGAACCGGAATGAAGCTCCGCGATTGTCAGGCCTGAAAGCTCGACTGCCTCTTCTTCGGTTAGGGCCCCGCAGTTGATCGCCCGCAGAAAATAGTTGAGCAGGCCTTGTCCCGTCGCCGCATCGTCAAACACGTCACCTACTAGTGTTGCCTTCGCAGCCTTCTCAACAAAATTCTTGAGTCGCGCCGAGGCCGCGTCCAGGCTCTCGAGGAAGAAAGCGTAGACGGCGGCGTAACGCGTAGGCAGTTGTGCGGGATGTAGGTCCCACCCTTGATAAAAGGCGTTTTCCAGCGAGTGCTGAATGTGGTTGTAATGCAGCTTCCAGGCGCGATGTACGACCGCACGGTTTTCTTCGATCTGTTCCAGATTTAAAGGTGGCCCACCCTCCACGAACCGGTGCGGCGCCACCGGCATGGTGTTCGTCGCCCCATCAGATAACCAGACGCCAGTACCGGCAAGAGAGACTTGCATCATGTGTTTAGCAAAGTCACAGGCCGGATGCATCATGTGCTGATAGGCGGCCGTGATGTTGCAACTCGCGGTGTAATCATAAGTACCAAAGTGCGCCGCCATGCAACGCCCTCTGGCAGCGGCCAGCAACAACGGAAGATTGATCTCCCCACGGTCGTTTATGATCGACTGTGTGGTTTCGATCATCATCTCCATCTTGAGTGAACCGGGGGCTAATTGAGTTTCCCTTTCGAGCGACTCAAAGAACTCAACCAGAGCCGAAACTTGTTCAGGAATCGTAATCTTCGGCAGGGTAACGACAAAATTCTCCGGGAGCTGCCCACCCGTCTTGTCCAACAGAGTGGAGACGAACATGTCCAACGTCCGAAAACTTCGTTCCCGAAGCTGCTCTGTGAAAGGCTTGATACGAATTCCTATGGCGGGCGGCAGCGTCTTGTTTCTGGTTCCGTCTGACACCTCAGTCGCCGCGGCAACAGCGTGCCTGTCTTCCTCTGCGTCAGGACGATTTCCATAACCATCCTCGAAATCAATCCGAAAATCTTCGACCGGCTCGCGCCGTAACTTATCGCTAACGCGGCGGTAAATGGTATGGGCCAGCCACGCTGGTTTGTTTTCCCGACGCACATCCTCCGGATTGTCTTCCAGTCGCTGATTCAAGTCCTCGGCATCCTCCACCGAGTCAGGCAAGTCGACAGCCCCAGGCAGGCCAATCGCTTTTGCGAACACCAGGAAGTCCGGGGCAAACTGATCCAGTGAGCGGCTGGCCAATGCTCCCAGTCGTTGGGCCGAATCTGACTTGAAAAGATGAGCGCCGCCATAGACTGTGTGCACGGGTTGCCGCCGGCCGATCTCGCCAGGATATTTCCGGGCGAAGTCATTGTTTGCCTGCCGCAAACGAGCAGCGGTATCTTGCACCGAGTCGATAGAGAGAGACGTTTTCATAGATCCCTTCGCGATGATGGATGTAAGTGTGAGCGTGACTTTATTACAGGCAGCAGGAAAGTCCAAGAGAAGCCAAATCCTGGTCCAGTTAACTTCACACACTGCTACGTCAAGCAAGTACAGAAGCGAAGGGCGGCGATCGAGTGATGCACCTTAACCCGGTCGTTACCCAGGCCGTGTGGATCGCTTTCAGCGTACTTTCAGCAAGGCTGTTCAAGGAAATCGCGGAAGTCTATTATTCTCCCCGCAGGAGGCTCTCGTAATAATGTTTTGTTCGAATTGCGGAAAAAGGCGAGCAATCGCCTGATTCATATCGTCGAAGTTGTGGCGAGTTCCTGGTCGACCCTGCAAGTAAATACTCTTTGATAAATCGCATCCTGGGCTCAGCCGTCCTGAGAAACAGTTTAACGTAACTTTAAGCATCGATCTGGTAACTTCTGTCGTAAGTGGGTTGCTGATGGTTTTTCTGATGGGTCACGGAAGATACAACGAGAAACCTGGATAGAGTTCCACGCTAGTAGTTGGTCGATCGCAATTGATCAGCAATACGGGAAACTGATTGACTGCGCCATCTGCAGGGATATAATCAGCCACTTCGCAAGGTCTTCCAGTCCAAACTGTTCAATCGATCAGGAGGTAACCTTCCGATGAATAGAAGGTGTCACACACAAGTCACACTTATCGACCTTCCCACCATCACTCAGCGTGCGCGAAAACGTTGGGCCCAGATTTTTGCCGCAGGCTCGTTTGTGTTCTTGGCTTTAACCGGACCACTTTCCGCTCAAACATTCCGCGGAAACATACTGGGCACGGTTACCGATCCCAACGGCGCGGTTATTCCTGAGGCCACTGTGGCGGCGAAGAACGTGGGGACTGGTATCGAACGATCCACCGTAACCGACTCTTCGGGGAACTACACTCTGGCGGAACTGCAAACAGGCACTTATGTGGTGACTGCGCAAAAGCCTGGTTTCGCCAAATACCAAATTGACAGTGTGGTCGTGGAAGTCACGAGCGAAAGGCGAGTGGACATCGAACTGTCGGTGGCCGGCAGCGACACCGTTGTGTTGGTGGCTCCCGCCGCCCAGGTTGAAACCACGACCAATACACTCGGTGGCACCATCAGCACCAAAGCCGTAGCAGATCTACCGGTGAATGGCCGCGATTTTACCAAGTTCCTGGTGCTGGTACCCGGTGCGACGGGAGATCCTTCCGGAGCTACCGATTCACCCGGCTCATTTGGATTGTTTAGTGCCAACGGCAATCGTGGCCGCGCTAATAATTATCTTCTGGACGGCACTGACATGAATGATGGTTATCGCAACTTGCCGGCGATTAATGAAGCTGGAGTGTTTGGCACTCCGGCAACGATTCTACCCATCGAGGCGATCTCCGAAGTCGCAGTCCTTTCCAATTTTGAAGCCGAGTACGGGCGAAACTCGGGCGCTGTCGTAAACATCGTCACCAAATCAGGGACCAATAAATTTCACGGTTCGGTTTTCGAGTTCTTCCGTAACGACGCACTCGACGCGCGAAACTTTTTCAATCCCAAACCTGATCCCAAAACCGCGTTTCGCAATAATCAGTTCGGCGGATCACTTGGTGGTCCGATCATTCGTAGCCGCACATTCTTCTACTTCGCCTACGAGGGCCAGCGTGAACGCGTTGGCCTCAGTTCAACGGCCCGGGTTCCCGATCCCAGAGAGATTGCCGCTCTGGGAGGACCGACGAATCCCGTGATTGCGCGCCTGCTGGCGCGGAATCCTTGGCCCGCGCCTAATCGTCCGCTGCCTGTGTTTGATGACACGGGCACGCCAAATTTGTTTGTGACCACCCGCGCGCTGAATGATATCGACAGCATGATTGGAAAGATCGACCATTCATTCAACGAACAGAATCAACTAACGGCGCGCTATTTCTTCGGTAACAGCAATCAGTCTTTTCCTCTGGCAATCCTGGCCGGCAACGTCTTGCCCGGTTACAACACGGTGACGCCTACGCGGGTTAACCTCTTCTCCATTTCCTACCTGAGGCTGCTCTCGAACACCAAGGTCAACGAGATGAGATTTGGCTACAACCGTTTCGATGAGGGCTTCTTCCCCGAGGATCAGAATTTCGATCCGCGTACCATTGGACTCAACAACGGCATCGTCGGTTCGCAGGATTTCGGCTTGCCATTCATTCGCATCAGAAACGACCCCGTAGGTTCGATTGCCTCGATTGGGGCTACCCTCTCCGTGCCGCGAGCGCGGGTTGATACCAACTGGCAGGCTATCGACAATTTCTCGTGGAAACTTGACCGTCACGATCTGAAGTTTGGTTATGAGTTTCGCCGGACCTTTGTAAATGCGTTTTTCGACGCCGGCTATCGCGGCCGTTTGGATTTTGATTCATTGGCCGATTTCCTTTCCGGCACCTTGAGCGGCGGTCGTTCAGCGCGCGGTGACTCACGTCGCGGTACATTTCAAAATTCGCACGCCGGGTTTATCCAGGATACTTTTCGTTGGCGGCCCAGCGTGACCTTCAATGTTGGACTCCGCTACGACTACATGGGCGTGATTGCCGAAGAACGCAACCGCTTTAGCAACTTCGATCCCGCGCGCGGCCTGGTGCAGGTCGGCGCCGGAGGCCTCGACAAACTCTACAATAGTGACTGGAACAACTTTTCACCCCGAATTGGGGTCGCTTGGGACCTGACCGGCAAAAGCAAGACTGTGCTGCGTGCTGGTTGGGGTCTTTTCTACGATGCGTTTTCGCAGGACTTTTTTGTAGGCCAACTGCCGTTTAATACCTTCAATCCTGGACCCGCCTACAACCCGATTGGACCTTCCGCGGTTCTCTTCTCTTTTTCGACCACCCCGGTAATTCTGGACGGCGTGCCGATCTTCGCCGACTTTCTCGACTCGGATGTTTTCACTGTGGATCCGAATCTGCGCACGCCTTACATCCAAAACTACAATCTCAACCTTCAGCACGAACTGTTTCGAAACGGAGTATTCCAGGTGGGCTATGTGGGTTCAAACGGAACGAAGCTCTTTCGCTATCGCGATATTAATCAGCCGCTGAATCCAAGCGTCTCGACCGCCCGTCCCTTTGATAATGGCCCGTTCGCCCCCTCCGGCGGCACCTTCTTTTATGTTAACCAACTCGAAACCACGGCCCGTTCAAATTACAACGCCTTGCAGATCAGTTTTACTCTACGAAACCGTCGCGGCTGGACCAGTAGTATCAACTACACCTGGTCTCACTCGATTGATAATGCCTCCGACGGCCAGGACTATGTTGCCAATGCAACGCAACCGGATAACAGCCATCGCGCGGATCTGGAAAGGGCCAACTCAAACTTCGATAGCCGGCACCGGTTTGTGTGGAGCTTTAGTTACGAGATTCCCAATTTCGCGAAGGACCACCCGCGCATCGGCGATGGCTGGCAGCTGAATGGGATACTGACTCTCAAGAGCGGTAGCCCGTTTCATGTAAACCTTTTTGACGACTACAACGGAACCGGCGAGTTTTTCCCGCGGCCGGATCTGGTCGGAGATCCCTATGCCGGCACCAGTGGCCATGATCGATTTCTGAACCTGGCGGCTTTCAAGGTCCCCTGCACGCTCGATCCTGCCGGCGTCGGCAGTGCTGGTTCATGTCTTCCCGGCACCCAGCATTTCGGAAGTCTGGGCAGAAACTCGCTGATCGGACCGGCGTATCGCAACTTCGACTTCTCAATCTTCAAAACCACTCCGATCACCGAACAGTTGAGAGTCGAGCTGCGTGCCGAAATCTTCAACATTTTCAATCACCCCAATTTCTCTTCGCCATTGCTTCCCGGGTTTTCAGCCGATGCCAGCTTCAACGGAATTGATTCTGTAACCGGACGCGGCCAGGGATTTTTGCCTATCACGGTCACGCCAGACGTAGGCATCGGCAATCCATTCCTCGGCGGTGGCGGCCCGCGAAATATTCAGCTTGCGCTGAGGCTGCTGTTTTAGAGGTAAGGAAGTAATTCGCCCGAGGTGCCTACTATCCGAGAATATTTAGCCGCGGCTAAACACAGATTGGAATGGAGAGGCATTCAGGCTTCAAGCAGTCTACTCGAGTTTGAACATCTATCAGGTTGTGAAGCGTGATTATCGCCCTAAGTTGGAACAGCCCTAAACTTCAAGCAGTCACCCAGATTTAAGATCTCAGGTTGGGAAGGGCGGTTCACCCGCCTCAAGTTGGAAAAGCCTTCTACAAGTCCCTCAGTGACGCAATGTTTTATAGCCTTCGCGTCCTCTGTTCACGTGTTTAATGCATAGTAGGCGCCAGCGAGGGAAGATTATTCGCGTTGATACTGAAACTTGGTACGATCCTTGTCTCATTTTTAGGGTTGCACTTCAATTACATTGAAAGTAGAGAGTCTGCCCTGGACGCTAAGTGCGCTGGCGGAGAGTGGTCATCGTATCCGCGACTCTCTGTCGCACAGTTAGAATTACTCACACTGCTCAAGGGGATGAAAATCAAGCGATAGAACAGAGGATTGGAGATGGGTTTGGAGCTCAGCGCTGTAATAGTAAGACCCTTCCGGCTCGGCTACCGGCCGTCAATTGATGGCTTGCGAGGCATAGCGGTACTGGCGGTTATGGCCTTCCACACCTACACGCCGTTAACGCGAGGGGGCTTCATCGGGGTGGATGTCTTCTTCGTATTGAGCGGCTTCCTGATTACCAGCTTGCTGCTACAAGAGTGGAACCAGAGCGGAGTAATCGGGCTGAAAAACTTCTATGCGCGACGGGCGTTGCGGCTCTTGCCCGCGCTGTTTACGCTATCATTTGTGTGGTTACTCTACCTCTCCTTGTTTCGACCAGAACACCTCAGGGAGACATCCAAAGCCATACTCATCGTCCTTTTTTACAGCGCGAACTGGGCGAGGGCGTTAGGCCAGGAAGAACTGGGCTGGCACGACTCGCTTGGACATACATGGTCGCTGTCGGTAGAGGAGCAGTTTTATTTAATTTGGCCGGTGCTCCTGGTCGCTATGCTCCGACTTCGGCTCAAACGCCGTTGGATAATTAGCCTTGTGGTGATGGGCATTGCGGCTTCAGCCGTCAGTCGCGCTGCGCTATGGGCAAGTGGGAGTAGTGTGGCGCGATTGTTTAACGGGCTAGACACTCGTGCCGATGCTCTGCTGATCGGCTGTGTGGTTGGCTTGCTGGCTACTTACAACCTCTTGCCTGGCGCCCGATGGTTTCTTTTGACTATTAAGGGGCTGGCTATTGGGTCAGCTTTGATCCTAGCTTATCTGGGATTCCGAGCAAACGCGTCCGCGGGTTACATGTACCTGGGTGGGTTCACAGTGGTCGCCGGCGCAGCAGCCATAATCCTCATCGAACTACTTGGTTCGCCATCAAAGCTCGCCCTGTTACTATTAGAATCGCCTTTGCTGGTCTGGATCGGCCGGCTCTCCTACGGACTGTATCTGTGGCATCTCCCTCTTTACAGGATTACGGTGCCAGTAGTGACCCACCCGGATTGGAATTGGTACGAGCGCTTGGGACTGCGCTTTGTGGTGACCTTTGCGGTTGCCAGTCTCTCATTTTATTTGATCGAGCGGCCGTGCCTAAATTTGAAACAGCGATTTCGTGCGGTGCCATCTAAATCCCATTAGGTCGCTCTGATGGTTAGCTGCAAGGCGGTCGCGTCCATTCAGCCGCCTCCCATCATATTTTCGCGACATCTGGATCTGGCGGGCCACTTCCCGCTCAGCTTCATCAAGCGCTCGATCGCGAAACTTTAAGGCTTACGGGGGCTAACCCAGGAGCCATCGAGTAGGAGGGGGTACGGGATCCACTTCTCTAACTACCGCGACCAGCGCCTGCTCAGTGGCAACTACCAGTTGGGCATCAACGTCACGGTCCAGACTGTGCCGGAAGAACGATTTAGCACGAAAGTTTCAGCCCTACGTTTTTAGCTGACGCGGTTGGCAAAATTGGACGCAGTTTTCGGGACGGTTCATTACCAAGACATTACCGCTCCAAAACTTGCCTTGAAGTGATTGGCGTAACTTGTTGATAAAAATTGGTAGCGCATACGGGACTCGAACCCGTGATCTCTGCCTTGAGAGAGCAGCGTGTTAACCAACTACACCAATGCGCCTGATGGAACTGGATTATAGGGGCGCTCCTCCGGGGTTAGCAAGTGGGCGTTGCGAGGGCCACTTCCAGGGCCATCCGAATTGCGCACTGCTCGGAGAGATTCAAACTTAGCATTTCTCTGGCACGCCCCCCGTGCAAACGAAAATTGATATGATGGCTACAGTCATGCAATGCCCAAGGTGTACAAGTTTACGGATTCAGCGTGGTTACAAAGACAGATCAATCCTTGCCCGCCTTGCCGGCGGGGATGAATTTCTTTGTAATAACTGCGGCCTGGAGTTCAAGAGTTTCGACTTATCAGGGAAAGTGCAAAGGGCACCCGCGACAGAGACTGAATCCCTCGCTAACCGCCGGCGCGCCCCCCGATATAAGGTTCACTTACCTGCTAGGATAAGTCTGGCTGAGAAAGATGCCGTAACCGGCAAGCTTTTGCTCTCAAAAGAATCCAGGGGACACTGCGTGACAATCAGCAAGTTGGGACTGGCGCTGTCTTTCATAGGTTCACGGTTCGAGGATGAAGCGTTCGTTAAAACTGGGCGACTATTATTAGTAGCTATCACTCTGCCGAACGGACCAGTCGATGCGGTAGTCACCACCGTCACGCATGACCGCGTCGGCACAGGAGGGGCCACGGCGAGTTGGTTGGTGCGGGCATCTATTACCCAGATGAGTGAAGGGGATAACGCGAGACTATTAAGCTACCTTGATAAACGAGGGAACGAGACACCGCTTTTCACGCTGAAGTGAAAACCTGCGCCACTGCCGGCCAGGATCCGGTTTAAAAAAAAAAAGATAACCCGCAAAAGGGAGAGTAGCGACCGCATTCAAGGAACGCACTATTCACGGCACGACTATAGGGGTGTGTTCCGAAGTGTTCGGAGGTTAGGACGTTGCTCAAGGTTGCTAATAAAGGCGACGGGATCGTTGGGCCAGTTGAGTGCGCTCGCTACCACCGCGGGCTGCCCGCTTGGGGACCCCGGTCCGCTCCCGGTTCTGTATGACAGTGCTGATCTACTCATACATAGCTCGACAACGTTTTGGGAGGCGTAAGGGGCTAATGTTATACTTCGTCGCTCGTCCGCAGGTCCCGAACCCTGGCCCAGGAGTACAGGCTGCCGCGAGTGTGTTTGCCAATAGTTTTCCCAAAAAATGAATGGTCCTGAAGGGTCTATGCCGAACCTCCCCGTGGATGGCTTCAAACTCAGAACTTCTACCCTGCCGAACCTCATCCTTTTAGTTAGGACTAAATCACAATCATTCGGACGGAGAGCAGGATGAATGTAGTTGTGCTGCGAGAGACTTCGCCGGGGGAAACTCGCGTTGCGCTCGTGCCTGAATCAGTGCGCAAGATCGTCGCCTTGAACGTGACCGTGAAGGTGGAAACCGGTGCCGGGCTGGGAGCGGCGCGTGCCGACGACGACTATCAGGAGGCTGGGGCACAAGTGACTCCGGACCGCAGTTCTCTTTTGAGCGCCGCGGACCTGCTGGTGGTCGTCAACGGACCTTCAGAGCAGGACCTCCACCGTTTAAGAAAGGGCGCGGTAGTCCTCGGTTTCCTGCGACCTCTCGATGACCCTGCCGCACTCTCGCACGCTGTCGCTCAACACCTGACGACATTCGCGGTCGAACTAATTCCACGCATAACTCGCGCTCAGACCATGGATGCCCTTTCCTCGATGGCCACGGTAGTCGGTTACAAAGCAGTTCTGGTCGGTGCTTCGCATATCCCGCGAATGTTCCCCCTCCTGATGACTGCCGCCGGGACGGTTCCTCCGGCGCGTGTGCTCGTGCTCGGCGCGGGTGTTGCCGGATTGCAGGCAATCGCCACCGCGAGGCGACTGGGTGCCGTGGTTGATGCTTATGATGTGCGCGCGGCTGCGGGTGAGCAGGTACGTTCGCTGGGTGCGAATTTTTTGGCAGTAGATCTGGGCGGACTCAAGACCGAGGACGCGGGAGGTTATGCGGTTGAGTTGAGCGAGGAAGCAATGGAACGCGGGCGTGCTCTGATTGCTGAGCATGCGCAGACGGCAGACGTGGTGATCACCACGGCCCAAGTGCCGGGTCGGCGTGCGCCCTTATTGCTGACTGAGGCTGCGGTCAACGGCATGAAGCGCGGCGCCGTTGTCATAGACCTGGCCGGTTCCACTGGTGGAAACTGCGCCGTCAGTAAGCCGGACCAAACCATCGAGCGAGCGGGTGTAACTATCATGGCCCCGCTGAGCCTCGCGTCGACCGTGCCAGTCCATGCCAGCCAGCTGTATTCGCGCAACGTGAGTGCGTTTCTTTCTCTGATCATCAAGGATGGGGAACTCAGCATCGATATGAACGATAATGTTATTGGACCATCGTGCGTGACCCATGAAGGTCGGATTGTGAACAGCCGAGTGGCTGCCGAGCTAGGAAAATGACCGGGCTAGATAGTAGGGGTAGAGCGTGTCAGACTTTGATGAGACCTATGACGAGTCCCAGCCATCTGACGAAACGGAGCTTGAGGCGCGCGATCATTTGCGTGGATTCTTCGGGAAGAACCGAGAGCGGGTGTTCTTCTCTAGACAATTAGAAGTTCAGAATGAGCATGAATACTTTCACTGGATCACCAATCGAGCGATTCATGATTTAGAGGCAGAGGGTTCGATAAAGGGTGAATTGGCGCAAGCTGCGTACTGGAACAGCAATTAAGCTTGTGTGGCATAAAGGTATAGATTTTATAAGCGAAGTGCCCGGCAACTCGTTAGTCTAGTCGAAGAATATTCCGATCCGAACATCGGTGCGTCACTCGGATTACACGGGGAGACGATGGTGCTAGAGGGGTTTGCTCGAACTCAATTCGTGATGATGAGCCGAGACGCTAATACTTACCAAGATAAAAAATGGGAAGGCACTAATCACAACTTGGATTTCATCTTTGAACGTGATGGAAAAGCCTATGGTATAGAGGTAAAGAACACTCTAGGCTAAATGGAACGAGATGAGTTTTTGCTCAAAATCAAGCTATGTGCGACGTTAGGAATTCCACCCGTTTTCGTTTGCAGGATGCTGCCGAAGAGTTGGATTTTTGAGTTGATGCAGCGCGGCGGATTTGCTTTGATTTTGAAGTATCAATTGTATCCCTGGACTCACAGGGAGTTGGCCAAGCGAGTAAATCAAGATCTGGATCTTCCCGTCGATGCACCTCGGTTCTTAGCTGAAGGTACTATGAAACGATTCCTAAAGTGGCATGGCAAGAAGTTGTGAATTGCCAACCCAATTCTCGCGACTAGGGTGTAAGTCCTTTATTTCCAACAAGCAAAACGTACCCCTATGAATACGTGGTGTCTCTTGTAGGCAGGAGTAACAAATGTCACCAGAAACATTAATCACAGCACTTTACGTTTTCGCCCTCGCGGCCTTTTTGGGTTATCTGGTGATCTCGCGTGTGCCGCCGCTTTTGCACACGCCATTGATGTCTGCGACCAATGCGATCTCGGGTATCTCGTTGGTTGGTTCCATCGTCACCGCCGGCGCGGACTACAACATGGTAAGCACCATCCTCGGTTTTACTGCTGTCGTGTGCTCGACAACAAACGTGGTGGGCGGTTTCGTGATCACGGATCGCATGTTGCGAATGTTCAAGCGAAAGCCATCGCCAAAGAAGGAAGAATAAATCGGCCGCGGAAAACGCGGATAACGCAGATCGGCCGCGGATAAAGCAGATCGATCAAAAGTCAAAACAAAGACCCGAAACCAGATATAAGAACAAAGCACTAAGTACAAAGAACGGTTCTCTTAGATGCAGACCTATTTCATCGAACTAAGCTACCTGCTAGCCTCGGTGCTTTTCATCCTGGGACTCAAGGGTCTTACCCATCCTGAAACCGCCAAGCGCGGGATGCACCTGGCTGAATTCGGCATGCTGATGGCCGTCATCGGCACGCTGATGCACCACGAGATCATCACCTACACCTGGATCCTGTCCGGGCTGGTGGTCGGTTCCCTTATCGGTCTGGCGATGGGTTTCTGGGTTCCCATGACTGCGATGCCGCAACGGACCGCACTCTCACATGCCTTTGGCGCTTTCGCCGCAGCACTGGTGGGCATTTCAGAGTTCTACCGTCACGGAGGTCATGTCGACAAGATCACGATGAGCGCCTTGGGGTTTGAAGTAATGCTGGGCGCGCTGACAACGACCGGAAGCCTGCTCGCATTTGCGAAGCTGCAAGGTTTGGTGCGCGGCACTCCGGCAACCTACAAAGGGCAGAACATTTTCAACATGGCGCTGTTGGCCACGACGATTGGAATCTTCTTTTATCTAATCGTAGTACCGGGATCGCTGCCGCTCTTCATTGTAATGGTGGGGCTGGCGCTCGCGTTTGGATTTTTGCTCGTAATGCCCATTGGTTCCGCCGACATGCCGGTCGTGATGTCGCTCTTAAATTCCTATGCAGGGTTGGCTTCGGCGGCCACCGGGTTCGTGCTGAATAATAAGGTTCTAATTATCGCCGGCACACTCGATGGATTTTCCGGTTTTATCCTCTCAATTCTGATGTGCCGCGCAATGAACCGTTCCATTACCAACGTGCTGTTCGGCGCCTTTGGCAGTGTGCAAACAGCAGCGGCAGGCGGCGGGCAACAAGGCGTCATGCGTGAAGTTAGTTTGGAGGACATCGCGACTCAATTAGCTTACGCACGGCAGGTGGTCTTCGTTCCTGGTTACGGCATGGCGACTGCGCAAGCACAACACGCCGTGCGTGAATTGGCCAACACCCTCGAGAAGAGAGGCGTCACCGTTAAATATGGAATTCATCCTGTAGCCGGTCGTATGCCGGGTCACATGAACGTGTTGCTTGCGGAAGCGAACGTGCCTTATTCATCGCTGTACGAGTTGGAACAGATCAACCCCGAGTTTCCATCCACTGACGTGGCGGTGGTGATTGGCGCGAATGACGTAGTTAATCCGGACGCGCGAGATAATCCGGGCAGCCCCATTGCGGGAATGCCCATCCTGGAGGTGGATCGATCGAAGTCTGTCGTGGTATTGAAACGCGGCCAGGGCAAGGGCTTCTCAGGCCTCGAGAATCCTCTGTTCTACAAAGATGTAACTGGTATGCTCTACGGCGACGCGAAAGACACTCTGACCAGAATGATTCAGGCAGTGCAACAGGCCTAAAAACTTTTCCTGCGCCACTGCGTACTAGACCAACCCCCCAAATTAACGGTACTGGTTTATTTTGAGCTGGAAGTTCGGAGTTCAACCTTTAGGTTGCGGCTTAGCCGTACGGACAAGCTAAGGTTGAACTATGAAAGAACCAGTACTCAATTAACCGGAAACTGGAGAAAGCATGCGAAGATTCCTGATATCGCTGTTACTTACGAGCGTTCTTATACTGCCGTTTCCTGCCGTTCGGGCCCAACGCAAGAGCGTCAAAGCGAAGAAACCGATCGCGGCCACGGTGGCCTCCCAAAGTGGAGCAGAGCAGATCACGGTTGCTCAAATGCGTGACTATCTTACTTTCATCGCTTCCGATGAAATGGAAGGACGCGACACACCTTCACGCGGCCTCGACTTGACGGCAAAGTTTCTGGCGATGAACCTCGCCCGTTGGGGACTTAAACCCGCGGGCGACAACGGAACGTTCTTTCAGAAAATTGCCCTGCGACGCGACTTGGTGAATAAGGACCAGACCCGAGTGCGGCTAAACGACCAGCACCTTGCTTTTGGTGAGGATTACATTGCGCTGCCAGTCAATGCTGACCTCAGCGGTCAACTCGTTTTTGCCGGTAATGGTTGGTTCTTAAAGTCAAAAAACTTGGACGCCTATAAGGGCATCGATGCGAAGGGAAAAATTGCTGTCATCTTCACGTCACTTAGCGGACTGCCGCGTGGAGTTAGCTCCTCTGATCTCAGTAGCGGCAAGCCAGGCGAAGACTGGATGAATCCCGTTCAATACGCACGCAAGCAGGGCGCAGTCGCAACGGTGACAGTTCCGGATTTCCAATTTCTGGCTAACTGGGAGCGCAACCGTCAACGGCTCAGTGAACGGCCCACTACTGTGGTTGAGAAGTTTCAATCAGCAGAGACGTCTCGGTTGCCGGGAATAGTGATCACTCCCCGGATTGCCAATCTCTTGTTCCAGGGAGAGAAACAGAATGCCACTGCCCTCTTCGAAGCGACTTTTGGCGGAGAGATGCCCGCGCCGTTTGAATTGAGTTCAAACAAGAAAATGAGCATCACCGTTAGCGGCACGGGGGATGGTATAGCAACGCAAAACGTCGTGGCAGTCTTTGAAGGCAGCGATCCCGTCCTCAAAGACGAATACGTAGCCCTCGGTGCGCATTACGACCACGTTGGCGTTGGCACGCCAGTTAACGGAGACGCGATTTTCAATGGCGCTGACGATGATGGCTCAGGAACAACCGCATTGCTCGCCATAGCTGAGGCGCTGGCTAAGGCGCCAACTCGATCCAAGCGCTCGGTGCTTTTTAACTGGCACACCGGCGAAGAGAAAGGGCTCTGGGGATCACGCTACTTCACAGAGTATCCGACTATTCCGCTGCAGCAGATCGTCGTCCAAATTAATATCGATATGATTGGTCGCAGTAAGAAAGAGGGCGACACAAACCCTCGCAACAACTCGCTTTCGGGCGCGAATGAGATTTATGTGATTGGCTCAAAAATGATGAGTACAGAACTGGGTGAGTTGACCGAAACAGTGAACAAAGAGTACTTGAATCTGACGTATAACTATCGCTACGACGATCCAAAAGATCCCAACCGATTCTTTTTCCGCAGCGACCATTACAACTATGCACGCAAGGGTATTCCTATCGTTTTCTTCTTTGATGGCGAGCACGAAGACTATCACCGTCCTGGCGATGAATCGCAGAAGATTGACTATCAGAAGATGCAGAAGATTGTGCGTACGGTCTACGTGACAATGTGGGAAATTGCGAACAGACCAACTCGGCCTAAAGTTGATAAGCAATTACCTGCCGAGTTGACCGGGGCAAATTGAGAAGCCACAAAATCATCCACAGATTACGCAGATCAAAAGGAAGGCAGCAAACGACCGATAACCAGCCGCCGTTGAGTTAGTAGTCTGTGTAATTCTGCGTAATCCGTGGATGATTGTTCACGACTTGCCGGCGCTGGGTTAGGGTTTTTCTCTGGAGCGCTCGGCGGTCAAACGTCGGTAGGCTTCGTCCCGAGAAATCCCAAGCTGCCTGGCAGATTTCTTTAAAGCGGATCGCGCATCATAGCCTTCGGCCTCAAAGCTCGCTACTATCGTCGCCACACTATATCCAGATTTCGTCTCCTGATCGGAATTTGGAATAATGTTTCGATCAATCACCACAACCATTTCTCCGCGCGGCTCTTGTACCGCTTGAGAGAACTTATGCGCGAGCTCGCTTAAACGGCCCCGCAAAATCTCCTCGTGCAATTTGGTAAGTTCTCGAGCGACCACAGCCTCGCGTTCGCCCAAAATCTCGCGAGCGTCTTCCAACGACGCGATGATGCGATGAGGCGCTTCGTAAAAGACGAGGGTCGATGGAATCGCAGCGAGGTCCGCGAGCCGGGCCCGGCGTGCGCCGGAACGCGCCGGAAGAAAACCTGCGAAAAAGAATTCGTTACTGGACAGGCCGGAAGCCACCAATGCTGGTACCAAAGCTGTAGGTCCAGGTATGGGGACGACTCGCAGGCCCGCTTCGAGAGCCTTTCGGACCACCCGGAAACCTGGATCACTAATTCCGGGTGTCCCTGCATCAGAAACGATCGCCACATCAAGGCCCGATTTAATTGATGTCAGCAGCTCTCCTGCTCGATCGCGCTCATTGTGTTCGTGATAGCTGACGGTCTTTGTTCTTATGCCGTAGTGGTTCAGGAGTTTTTGTGAGTGGCGGGTATCTTCGCACGCGACAATATCGACTTCGCTCAGCACTCGCACGGCACGGTACGTCAAGTCTTCAAGATTGCCGATCGGGGTCGAGACTACATAGAGCGTTCCGGCCATGCGGCTATTCTGGCACCAAGCTCCAGCATGTGAAAGGCAGGGGTGGGTGTGGAGGGGCGTCCCACCGCGAGCGCCCTGGCGACGGAGCTCACGGAGAGAGAACCCTACGATGGGAAAGCTCGCCCGCTCTCTTCAGAACGGACGAGCCTATTCAAATAATCCGAAGTTACTAAGCCCGATTAGTAAGGGACCGGCAGTCTGCGCCACCAATCATTATTGTTGCGCCGGTTGCCATCGTTGTAGCCGTAGGATCCATAGGCCTGCGCAATCACATTCAACTCCTGGCGAATCTGTGACCAGAGGGAAGACAGCCGGTAGTCAGAACGGTTTCCTATCCGATCCAGTTGCCGCGCTTCTTGTAGCACGCGTTGGGCTTCGTTTCTACTGCGATTTAGATCGCGTCCGTCGCCCACGCGAGACTTGAGGTCGCTCACTGCGTTGCGGAATTGCCGAGTCTCACCGTTGATGCGGTCTTCACTGCGGGTGCCATCTCTGCGACTGCGATCGAGCGAACGGTCCACCTCTCGTTCGAAATCCTTCGCGAGTCGATCCAGCCGGTGGACGGAATCGCGCACATAGCGATTATCGTAACGACCATTGCGGCCGTAATCCCGATCGCGATTACGCTGATTGTCCGGGTAACGATCCCATTGCGCGGCTGCCACTGCAGGCAAACATAACGCTAACAAAGCCGCGAAGATTGAAAAACTCAGTGTACGTCGGTTAGTCATGATTCTTAGTCCTCATCAAGTCTCGTCTCGAGCTGACCACTCTCGCTGGTAACGAAGTTGGTAGTTCGTTCAACGCTTGCTTCGGGGTGACTTTTTACAGCTAGCGTTACACCGCCAGAATCCTCAGCAAGCACCATGCCCAACTGCTGGCGGGCGGCAGAGTGCATGTCGACGTGAGGAAATTGCCGCTTTTTTCGCGAGTTTTTAGGTGTTTGGTGAAGTCTTCTGAGGAGATCAGTGATTCCGAAAACGTGCAATGGCTGGCGTAAATGGTTAGGTCCCAAATGAGCCTGGTTAGCCGGAAGCAAGCAGAATGGCGATGTGTTTTTGCAGATTCGTTTCATGAATCTCGGCTTGTCGTTCTCCCTTCTCCCCTAGCACCCACGACGGGGCGCCCTGCTTCGATTGGACCAGCCGTAGGTCTTCGCTCGCCGACTCAATTCCAAGATGTCGGATGTTCGCGGCGGCGAGACCGCCGCCACGAACGACTCCATCCCTGGGTGTCCGTGGCCAGCCAGCTTCAATGGACAGCTGCCTCACGCCAGAACGGAGAATCAAAAGCCTTCCCACCATGGTTGAATTGCCGGCCCGAAAGCGGTGGTTGTCTTCTTTTGTGATCTGAATACTCGCTCCCCGTCGATTCGCTTGGGCAGACAGAGTCTCGAAGGTTGAGGTGAGCCAGCCGATACCGGTTCTGCGCAATAGATCATTAGAATTTCGCAGGGCCAGGTATGCGGCTATGTCCCGGCGACCTGAAAGGCGAGCGCGCGATTCGGCCTCTGCCAGGGCGAAGGCCCATGCTTGGTCAAGTTCGCTCACGTTACTTCGTCGATCGTCACAAAAGGCTTTATTGTGGAGCGCGCCGGCAGTGCGAAGCGGCGACGGCGCTTTGAATTTAGTTCCGGCTCATTACATCCAAGGCGGTGACACTCAACCAGCGCCGGGGCGCGGCAGAAGATAGCCAGCGGCAAGCGGCTCTGCGGCGCGGCCCCTGGATCAAGTCCGACAAACCTGTACCGCGCCCTGAAAGGGCGTGCAAGCATAACCAAAGTTGGCGCTGGTCGTTTCATCTCACTAAGAATTTCACAATCTCAAGATAATCAGGTTTGGCGAAGTTCTTTACGTCCTTTCAGGGCGGTCGTGTGTTATTGAAAGTAGCCCAGTGGCTGCGCGGAAAGCCGCTTGCCCCTGGCTACCTTCTGCCGCGCCTCCGGCGCTGGTTGAGTTAACCCGGTCGCATCCACCACTACAAGCGGACTGCCGCTTGGAACCCGGATCCCGCTCGACGGCTATGTCGGTTCGTGTGATCCCGCGAGCACCGCAAATTAAAGCGATGGCTTCTGCTCGCTCGCCGCGACGAGAGGATGGTATCATGCCGCGCGAATCGTCTTCCATTTGTAGAAACCCGACCGGAATTCGAAATCAACTGCGCGTAGTTCTCACTTTGCACATTAAACGCGTCAAATATCAGAGTAGAAAATGAAACTATCAAGTCATCGCAATCTCTGGAGCGCGCTGTTCCCTTCGCTGGTCGCCGGTGCCGTCTTCTGCGCGGGGTACCTGGGCACGCATTCTAGCGCACAAGAGAAGACGCGGTTACCTGCCCGAACGGGCTATGTAAACGACTTTGCACACGTTGTCGACGACGCGACCAGACAGCGGCTTGACATCATTCTTGATAACGTCAAGAAGAGAAGCGGAATCGAATTGGCCCTCGCTACAGTGCAGACCACAGGCGACCAGGACATCTTCGCATTCTCGCGACAGCTTGCCGGCAACTGGGGCGTGGGCTCGCGGGGCAGTGCCAGGAAAACTCTCTTGCTGGTGGTGTCGGTGGATGAGAGGGCAGTGTTTACACAGCTCAGCAGGTCCGTGCAGGCCAAACTTCCAGAGGGGATTCTGGGAGAGCTAAACCAGCGCGTACGCGGTCCGATCAGTTCAGGACGTTTCAGCCAGGGTCTGACTGAGGGTGTGGATCATTTCGCCGCTGCCCTGGCACAGAGAATGGGATTCAGTTTAGAAGATATCGATCAAGGGCAATCAGCAGCCTCCGCGGCGAGTGTTCCAGTCTCCGACCCGTCGCCGGCCGCAACTACCAGCAATGATGCAATAGCGACGGTTAAGACGGCGACTGACCTGGAATCGCAGCCATCTCCTTCGGTACCCGTGACCGCAACACCCAGTAATACGTCCTCTACCACTGACGATGAGGATGAATCTGAGGAAGTGGAGTTGACCTTGACGCTCCCCCTCGCAGATCGCATCGTCAAACTGAAGGAGTTCCTGGAAGACTATCCGAACTCGAAATCGAGACCGCGCGCGATTGAGCTGCTGGTCAGCACTTACGCTGGTTTCGGGGATCAAAGACTTAAGAATAGCGACAGTGTGGGCGGGATCGAACAATTGATGCTGGCAATTGACGAGGCTCCGGAAATAATGTCAGACAAGTTGTTCTCGGGGGTGATCTCACAAATTCCTTTGAACCTTTTCTTGCGCGGGCAGCGAGACGCCGCAATTGAAGCTGCGCAGAAAATTGAAACGAAGTTTGGCGCAGATCCGAAGCGCTTGTTGACGCTTTCTGGATTTTACCTGGGAATTGAAGAGGGCAACGAAGCCGCCCGCTTAGCCGCCAAGGCCGTCAAACTCGCGCCGGATCTGGCTGAAGCCCATCATCTGCTGGGCCGTGGCCTGCATATCTCTTTGCGTCTTGACGAAGCGGCTGGGGAATACCAACGTGCGCTGGAATTAGATCCCAACTCCAAAAGAGGGACGAGGCGCAGTCTCGCCGATTTAAACCGGGCAGCCGGAAAAGCCGAAGAGGCTTTGCAACTTTACCGGGAACAACTCAGAGCTGAACCGTCAGACAAGGCAGCGCGGGCGGGAATTGTGCTTTCACTTCTTGATCTCGGCCGGCTTGATGAAGGTAATAAAGAACTCGCAGCCACCCTTCAAGAGGATCCCCGGAACGTGGCTCTAATATCAGGCGCCGCCTACTGGTTTGCAGCGCACAACGAAGCCGACCGGTCTCTCGAGCTAGCTCGCAAAGCCGTGCAGCTTGAGCCCCGCTATACCTGGTCACAAATCGCCCTTGCCCGCGCGTTGATCGGTATCAAGAAACCGATGGAGGCCGAACGTGCGCTTCGGTTTGCGCGGCAGTACGGAAACTTCCCCACGCTCGACTATGAGCTTGCGAATGTGCTCAGCGCTGCGGGACTCTACGAGGAAGCCGGGGAAGTTCTGCTCCAGTCGTTCACCTTAAAAGACGACAAGATCGAAGCTCGACTTGCCGGTCGCGTACCAGCCCAGGAATCAGACTTTAGCCGACTCCTGGCGCCCGAACGTCGCGCCGCCATTTTTCAGTTTGCCGCGGCTGACAATAAGAATGAGACGGCGATTTTGAAGGCACTGCTGGCGTTTGCCGTTGCCACGAATCAACCCAATGAGACCGTCAAGCTTGACGAAGCCATTGTTGCCGGGGCGGCAAAGGAGTTTGCGTCAGGCGCCGACGACATGCGTGTTTACCGCCAACTGTATGCCGCCGGCGTTCTCATCAGGAAAGGCGTTGCTCTGCAAACCGCATATGCGCTTACCGAAGCCGCCAGGAGTAGTGTTGAACCGGCGCTGGGGGTGCCGGCAGCGACTGTGGCTGCGCAAGCTGAAGAGTTGCGCGAGATTCGCGCCCGGGCCATCGCGAAAGGAAGTACACCTGATGTGCCTGATGCGCCGCGCAATATCCTGTCCAATATTATACGTGGACGTGTCGAGGATAGTGCCGGATGGGCGCTGTACAATCAGGGGAAAGCTGATGAAGCCATTGAGCACCTGCAGCGCGCCGAGAGAATTCTTCCGGAAGGTACTCCGTTGTGGCGTAATACGCTGTGGCACTTGGGTGCAGCTCTCAATCAGGTTGGCAAGAAGACAGAAGCCCTGGATTACTACATCAAAAGCTTCAACGCAGGTGATCCGGATCCCGGTCGCCGCGTTGTGATCGAGCAGCTGTATCAGAAGACTAATGGATCACTGAATGGTTTGAACGAGCGGATCGGCGCTAACCGAGTCGCTGAGAGTGTTTCGTCCCAGCCACTTGTCACCAGCGTTGATAAACCCGCTGCAGTGGAAACGCCATCCCCATCTGCTGCCGAGCCTCAGGCTGTCGCGTCGCCCGACTTCTCGGCGACGCCTGCTTCTGCGACGGCGCCGAGCGCTGTCGAAGCTGCTCCCAGTCCATCGGCCACTGTGGAGAGTCCCGCTCAGTCACCCGCAGCTTCCCCGCAACCGAGTCCACCAGCGGGAGTTCAGGACGGTCTGGCAGATATAAGGGCAGGAACGCGTGCTACCGTCAAGCTCACGGGCACGGTGAGAGACGCGAACAATGCGGCCATTTCAAACGTCGTTTTGGTCTTGATTAGTCCGCGCGGGACGGTGCTGGCAACGACCACGGACACTGACGGAAACTATTCATTCAAAGTGTCGCCTTCGTCGCAGGGCTACCGGATCATTCCCTCAAAGGATGGCCATACCTTTGAACCTGTCGACAGAGTGTTGGCAGGATTGACCGATGATCGGAAAGAGGTAGATTTCGTAGGCGCGCTCAGCCGGGCGCCTTGATTCCCTCATCATTGCTGAAAGTTCAAAGGTTTTCGGGAGCTCTCCGGTGCAAAGACCAAAGACAGACTCCTGCTTCTACGGTCTCGATGGATCGCCACTCTTAGCGCCTAACGCCGACTTGTTTTCGTGAGCGCATTTTTCAGTTAGTCACGCAAAGACGCAAAGGCTGTAACTACCTCAATCAGCCTCCATCACTTAACCGCTGGATTCTTCACAAAGTCTCCGGCCTTAACTATCGTTATTTTCGTCGGATCGATGTGTCGGCGCATCGCGACGATGATCTGTTCGGGCGTGACCGCCCTGAGCTTTGCGTCGAGGTCAGAGTCCCACACAAGGGTGCGCCCGAGGAAAAGGTAGTTATTCAATCGGCTTGCCAACTCGTTGTCCTGCGCGCGACTTACCTGGCGCGATTGGAGCAGACCGGATTTTGCGGCCTCCACCTCTTCGGCGGTAAACCCATCCTTTAACATGCGCGCGATCTCCTCCTTGAACGCCGCTTCTAGTTTCTCGACGTTCTGCGGCGCGTAGATGGCAGTCGCGGTAAAGCGCCCGTACTCATCGAGTGAGCTGACGTTAACTCCGGAGCCCACGCCGTAACTTAGCCCGTCCTTCTGGCGAATACGAGATGCGAGACGCGAATTCAGGAAGCCGCCCCCGAGCATGTGGTTGCCCAGCAGCAGCGCCGCATAGTCCGGGTTGTCATCGCGTATTTTTAGATTGAAACCGGCGACGAAAAAGGCATTGGCCTTGTCCGGGGCCGGAAAAGACTGATTGACCGACGTCACGTCTTTGTAGACGCTGGGTACGCGCGCGAATGGTTTCGGACTCTTCCAGTTGCCGAATAGCTCGGTTGCCAGCTTCGCGATCTCCTTGTCGTCGAAGTCTCCGACTACGGTCAACTGCGCGTTGGAAGCGCCGTAAAAGTCCATGTAGAACTGCTTCGCCTGGTCTAGAGTTGCGGTATTCAACTCGGCGATAGTTTCTTCCGGGGTATTGATGTAGCGAACGTCTCCCTTGGGATAAGGGCCGAGGTGGCGTCCGAAAGCGGTAACAGCAATCTGCGTCGGCTCGCTCTTTTGTTCTTCAATGGCCGCGAGATTTTGCCGCTTTAGCTGTTCAAACTCCTCGGCCGGAAATGACGGTTCGCGCAAAATCTCGGCGGCTAGCCGCATTACAGCTGGAAGGTTTTCACGCGTCGTCTCGATGGTGACGGAAGCTTGCGTGGCGCCACCGTTGACGTTGGCGCGGGCCTTCAAACGATCCAGTTCGTCCTGAATCTGTTGGCGCGTGTGCTTCGTGGTGCCGCGCATGAGCATGCTGCCCGCTAATTGCGCGGCCGGTGCGTGATTCATCAGGCTTTGCTCGTTGCCGTAGCGTATAGCCATTTGCGCCACAACCTTGCCTCCCCGAGTCTTCTTGGGCAGCAGCGCCAGCTTGATGCCCCCGGCTTCAGTGCGCACGGTGCGCGATTCAATGTTTGCAGGCGATGGGTCGAACGCCTCTCCCGCAGACACGCTGGCGTCGCCTTTGTAGTCTTTCAGTGCGGCGGTCAAATCGGGCGTCGCCGGGATTTCGGCGCGCTCAGGCTTGGGCGTCGGGATAAACAGTCCAAGCGTACGGTTCGAGGGCTTGAAGTACTTAGCAGCAGCCTGGGACACCTCTTCCGGCGTTACCTTGCGCAGGCGATCGCGGTGCAGGAAAAACAACCGCCAGTCGCCCGCCCCAATGAACTCACTCAAGGTCAATCCTACCTGGTCCGAATTGTTCAGCACCAATTCAATGTTTTTCAGGATTTGGGCGCGTGCCCGCTCCACTTCTTCTTTGGTGGGCGGTGTCGCGCCAATCGCTTCGATGGTCTGGATGAGCGTGTCGCGCGCGACGTCGAGCGAATCGCCCTGCCGCACCTCGGCGCCGAATAACGCCAGCGTCGGGTCACGCCATTGGAAACTGAAGCCGAAGATGGAACTCGCCTTCTTCGCTTCGACTAGCGCTTTGTGCAATCGGCCGGAAGGCGTATCACCTAAAACCTGAGTCAGGATATCTACCGCGGCGAAGTCCGGGTGGGAACCCGAAGGAACGTGATAGAGCGCCTGCACCAGTTGCGTATCGCCGACGCGACGGAGCGTGACCGACCGCTCGCCGTCCTGGGTCGGCTCACTGGTGTAGATTTTTTGCAGCGTGCGCGTGGGCCGCGTGATTGGCGAGAAGTATTTGTCCACTAACGCGAGTGTCTTCGATTCATCAAACTTGCCGGCGATCAGCAGCACTGCGTTATCCGGTTGGTAGTAAGTGCGATAGAAAGCCTGGAGGCGATCAATGGGTACATTTTCTATGTCGGAACGGGCACCGATGGTCGTCTTGCCGTAGTTGTGCCAGAGATAGGCGGTGGCCATGACGCGGTCCAGTAGCACGCCAAACGGGCTGTTCTCTCCCATTTCAAACTCGTTGCGCACGACACTCATCTCGCTGTCGAGATCCTTCTTCGCGATGTAAGAGTTGACCATCCGGTCGGCTTCAAGATCGAGGGCCCAGCTGAGGTTCTCGTCAGTAGCGGCGAAAGTCTCGAAATAGTTAGTACGATCAGACCAGGTGGAGCCGTTGGGGCGCGTCCCATGCGCGGTTAGTTCCTGCGGAATGTTCGGATGTTTCGGTGTGCCTTTAAAGACCAGGTGTTCCAGTAGGTGGGCCATGCCGGTCTCGCCATAATTTTCAGTGGCCGAGCCTACAAGATAAGTCATGTTCACCGTAATGGTCTGCTTCGTTTGATCGGAAAACATCAGGACGCGAAGGCCGTTTGCCAAGCGATACTCGGTAATGCCCTCGACTGAAGTCACCCTTTCGATGCCTTTGGGCAGAACAGGTGCAGTTGTAACCGGTTGCGCAGGGACCGCGGTTTGAGCAATGCACAGGTTGCTTTGCAGGGCGAATATTGCCAGCGCGTAGACGAATAACGGCGCCAAAAACTTCGAAGCGCATCTCATAGACTTACTCCTTCTGATTGGGTAGGGTCCGATAGCTGGACAGACTTTCATTCGGTAACGACTTATGAAGGGGGTGCCCATAGCCAACAGGAACAGGCAAACCCGAGGGAGACCTAAATGGTTTTAAGAGATTTAGCGGTGCTACCTTGCGGGCGTTCACAGCAAACCGCGACGCGAATAGCGTGGACTTTATGCTGGCAGTAAGAGTGCTGTCAAGGTGATGCACCGAGAGGTAAGGTTCAATTTTGAATCTCAGACATCTATGGTACTAGGAAAATAGTTTGGAGGGATATGCTGCCATTTTAACGCTGTTTTCATAATCAAGTATTGTCGTAAGACCAACAATGAAGGCAGGTACTATGGCGACAATTCGAATCGTGCGGGGCCTCATCATCCGCTAAGTGTGTATTCACGTGACACAACTTTCAGTGTGTTAGCTTTCAAGTTAAGCCACTAGCCGCCGAGGGATTCAGGCAGTTGGGCGGGCTGGCGGCCCAGATCCTTGGGTCGGGCACCGAAACTGCGGCGCTCAGCCAACCGCCTGCAGCTTCCGACCATCCAAAAACCCGACTCTACAGGAAGCCTCTCGCGGCTGCTGCCGGACACTTCGGAGGGTCTGAGGAGTGCCTGTTGGGGCCTCCGGAGCCTTAACCCCCCGAACAGCAGGGCGGTATAATCATCGGCTGGCATTTTCAGTCGCATTTATCGACATCACACGAGAAACTATGACAATGCTAATTGGAATTCTTCCTCGAATGCTTCCCCTTTTCGCTGTTTTTTTTGCTCTCATTATGCCGGTGGGCGCCCAGCAGCCGGCGCCCCAACCAGCCGGCGCCCGGTTCGACATCACAAACTATCGCATTGAAGCGCAGTTGATTCCCGAGCAGCATATGTTACGCGCCGGCGCTGACATCGTACTTGTTCCGCAAGAGGCAACCCGCTCGCTCGTTTTCGAGCTGAACGGATCACTCCGCGTTGAAAGTGTCGAACGCGACGGCAAACAACTAACCGGTTTGGTTCAAGACGCGGTGGGCGTGGGTGCGCTCGGTCCCAGCGTTCGCGTGGATCTTGGTGAGATCGTTCCGGCAAACCAACCCATCACCCTTCGCTTTCGCTGGAGTGGCGCCTTGATCTCGCCCGAAGGTGGACCGCTGGCAACGAAGCGCCTCGCCTATATCGGCACTGAAGGTTCGTATCTGATGTATGCCGCGCGCTGGTTCCCCTTCCACGACTACGCTGTGGATCGCGCGACCTCGGACATCACCTTGATTGTGCCGACCGGGGTTCAGGTGGCCGGCACCAGCGACGACGCGGTGGTCGCGCAACAGTCGCCCAAGGATGGTGCGACCCGGTTCCGTTTTGTTCATCGGCAGCCGGTGCTGGCGGGAAACTTCGTTGCCGGCCAATACATCAACAAGAACCTGCGCTTCGGTAGCTACGACATCCAGTTCTATGCCAAGCCTGGCAGTGAAGGTCGGATAAATAGTTATGCCGAACTGATGGGTCACGTCCTTGAGTTTTATACCAAAAATTATGGAGGGCCTTTGTTTGGCGCTCGGCTCGTAGTGGCCCAGGTGGACGACGACACCCTCGACACCTATTCGGGGCCGGGAATGATTTTTCTCGGATCGAAGATGTTCGACAGTTCTCGCCCGGTGCCGGAAGAAAAACTGCAGCGCGAAGTCGCTTACCAATGGTGGGGCCAAACGGTGGGATTGAAGTCGTTTGATGACGCCTGGCTTTCGCAAGGTTTGGCCGAGTGGAGCGCCTTCGCTTATCGCGAATCCACGTTGACCGGTGGCGCTTTTGAGGCCGCGCAGCGCGAACAACAGGAACGTGCACTAACCTTCGAGCAGACCGCTTCGATCGCGCGCGCGCCGAGCGCCCTGGACGACCAGTCTGCGGCTTATCAATCAATCGTTTTCCATAAAGGCGCGATGGTGTTTCGCATGCTGCGCGAGACAATCGGCAAGGAGAAGTTTGACCGGTTGTTGCCCGACTTTCTGCAGGGTTTTCGCGGCAAGAATGCTTCGATTGACGACTTCGAAAAGATGGCAACACAGCTTGCCGGCGAAAACATGCGCTACTTCTTTGCGCAGTGGGTAGAAGGGACCGGGGTTCCTGAATTTAGTGTTGACTACCAGATTATTCGCACTCGCGGGGGTAAGTTTCGCACGCGTGGAACGGTGAAGCAGACGCTGGAAACGCTGCGTATGCCGGTGCAGTTGATGCTACGAGCTGAAGGAGACTCTCAGACGACAACCACGAAGTTGGAAGGCCGCAGTGAAGACTTTGACTTCGAATCAAACGGCCAGCCAATTGAGGTCGTGGTCGATCCCAATTACCGCATCCTACGCATGTCTGAAGAGCTGCGCGTGTCAATCATCGCGCGACGCGGAATCGAGCAAATGAAGGAAGGACTTTACGCCGAAGCACAGCAGCAGTTTGAGGCGGCGTTGAAGCTCGACCGGTCGAATTCGTGGGTTTACTACAACCTGGGACTGCTCTTTCTGGAACAACGCAACTGGCAACAAGCACTCGATAATTTCGATGCGGCCCTCAATGGAACCTTGAAACCTTCTTGGATTGAGGTTTGGGCCCGCATTAAGCGCGGTAATGCTTACGACGCAAAGGGCGAGCGCAATCGTGCTGTTGCGGAATACAACAAGGCGGTTCAGTCAGGTATTAATTACGACGACTCGCAGTCGATGGCCAAGAAGTACCTCGCCGCCCCCTTCGATCCTAAGACGCAGACAGCAGCCTCCTCACCAAGCTTCTAGAAATTGCCCACGTCAACACCCGATCCACGAAATCACACGAAATGACACTAACGAGCGGCTTTCATGTTGGTTCGTGTGATTTCGTGGATCGTATTTATCAATCAAACCCCGGTAGAAGCCGCGCGAACTTGTAGACTTGTAACCGCCTGTCAACACCAAACCTTCCACTAGGGCACAGTCACGCAAAGATCGATGCCGCTTTTCAGTGTGCGCAACATTCGACTGGCCTGGGAGCCGTGAATGTAGAGTTGGTCCCCGTTGCGCGCGTAGCCGGTGGGGATTACGAAGGGACGCCCTTCAACCGCGAAGCCAACATGACAGATGAGCCCTTCATCCAGAATTGAGTAAACGAGTTCGCGATCGTAGACGCCGCGCGCCGGAAGACGCTTGAGAGTGGTGCGTTCGGTTTTTCAAAAGTTTTCATTGGAGAAAAAGTGAGTTTTAGAAGTGGATGCGAATTAGGCTAATCCCTCCGAGATTTTAACAGGGCTCACTTTATCATCTGTGTGCGCTAGACGCTGCAAGGATCTTCCGATTCAAAAGGGGTTCGCATGCCCTTTCCGACGCCGAGATAACGTAACAAAAAAAAATAAAACAGCAAGGAGAGTTGCTAAACTTCTGCTGTGAGAGTGCGATCACATCGCTCTTGTCTTCATTCACGTGCGACTCACAGCGCGTAAGCTTCTCGTGAGTGGATCTCTCAGCCCCGACTTGTAATGGATGCAGGGTCCCGCCTTTCGTGCTACGGGTAATTGGTGTGTCCAAGTGGGGTTTGTTCGGACGAACGTCCGCAGGCAGTCGACTTGTCCAGTAGAGAGTGAGGCTCGGTTGCCGATCGCGCGAACGATTCACTAACCTTGGCTCGTTCCCCAATGCCATTTCCAGGTCGTTTGCAACTTCTCTCTGGCTTCGCTTGATATCGATCCAACAAATACAACTCTAGGAGGAGGAGTTGTTGATTAATGCAGATGTCAATTTTTCGTGCGTGATTTCCAACCAATAAATCCTAACCAGACTAGACCACCAGATCTCGATGAACAGAGGCGCCATGACCAGAATTCGACACACACTTCAAAGCAATTGTAACCAATACTGTTTGAATCTGTTCCTGAATTCAATAGTGCTCTTTCTTACCCTGCTGTTTCTAAACGTGCAGCCTGCACATGCTCAGGCGCCATCGTGTCCGGCCTCTGGTTCTACTACCAACTTCACATTTGAGCCACAGTCCCTTGGAGCCAACATGGAGGTAACGATCGACTTGGCGCCATGCGAGACACTCGAGGTTCGTGAATCTCACAACATGAATGGCGATGGGAATCGCGGCACGAACGTCAAGGTTTCATTCCTCAACAGCTCGGACATCACGCTCTACACGCAGACTATCTGGGGCTTTTACACAAACACAAACATACTCATTCAAGGCTCTTATTCCGAACCCTATCCCTGGGTGGGTGTCCGGTCCGCCCTAGTTCTACCCGCCAAGATCAAGGTGGAGAGCGTACAGGGCTACGGACAAGGAAACCCGCCGACTGCTCCCCAATACAACTTCACAATCACTCGCGCTTCCCGGCCCGGCTACAACCTTGGCGGAGACAGCTTCAGCAATGCGCCCCTGGTGCCTTCTTTCCCAACCACATATAGAGGCAGCGTTCGTGACGGTAATCCCACGCACACGCCGCCCCTCGACCCGGGTCAGTATTTCAAGGTTCGTTTGAATGGTAACCAGGCGATAAAGGCGTCTGGAACCATAACGCAGAACACCACTTATGGGACAAACTTTGTCCTGGACATTTATGATTCGAACCAGCAGTTGCTCACCACACCCAGCAATTGGCTCTTTACCGCAACCTACGGCGTGGAAAACTACACGACAGCGAGCTTCACTAATCCCAGCCCGACGCCCGCCGACTTCTACATTCGAGCGTGGAGCTACAACCATCCGACGCGCGATTTCTCCTTGACTATCGACGAGTATGTGGCTCGCAGCAGCGACGACGCGGAAAATGCCGGACCCACGTCGTGCAACGCGAATGTGGGCAGTCCTATTAATGTCACCAACGGCAACATGTACCTCCAGCAGACCGACTTTCAGTTGCCGGGCGTAGGCGAATCGCTGAACGTGTCTCGAACCTACAATAGCAACTCGCTGCGTACGGGGCTTTTTGGCAAGGGCTGGTCGAGTGCTTACGATGAATCGCTTCAGGTTCTCAGTAGCAGTTCCCTGCGATTCTATATGCCTGACGGGCGGGCCACCAACTTCACCGGCAACGGTGTATTCACGCCTTACGAGTCGGATTTTCACGGGCAGATCACACGGAACGGTGATGGCAGCTTCACCCTCTCACTCAAAGATGGTCGCCTGCACCTGTTCAGCGCGTCCGGCAAGTTGCTCTCGCTCACGGACCGCAACGGTAACCAAACTCTCCTGACTTATGACATCGGCGGCAAACTTGTTTCGGTTACGGATCCATTTGGGCGAATCCTTAACGTTTCCAGCAACGCCAACGGCCGGATTATTTCGATCAGTGACACTCTGGGTGCGATTGCCACCTACAATTACGGCTCAAGCAGTGAACTACTCTCGGTAACCTATGCCGATGGTTCAGCTTTCCAGTTTGCTTACACCACCGCCAATTCCAGGCTTGTTCTTGCTTCAGTGAATGACGCTCTGGGCAACGTGCTGGAGTCGCACACCTACGATGCGCAAGCCCGCGCGCTGACCTCCGAGAAGCAGGGTGGAGTGGAGCGTGTCACACTCAACTACGTAAGCAGCACGGAGACGCAAGTCACCGACGCGCTCAATCATCTCACGAAGTATTTCTTCGACAAGACGGCTCGTCGCAACCTGGTCACCCGCGTCGAAGGGAGTTGCAGTTGTGGCAGCTCACAAGTGCAGACCTGGACCTACGATAATCAATTGGACGTGATCTCTATGACGAACGCGCTCAATCAGACGACCAGCTACACTTACGACGCGAGCGGCAACCGGTTAACCGAAACGGATGCGACTGGAACCATCACTTACACTTACAATCAATTTGCCGAAGTTTTGACGCGCACCGATCAGATGACCGGCGTTACCACAAACACCTACGACGCCACGGGCAATCTGCTGACAACAAAAGACGCGCTGAACAATACCACGACGTTCACATACGATGCTCGAGGGCAGCTTCTGACGATGACAAACGCGGTGGGCAAAGTAACGACGCTTACGTGGGACACGAGTGGCCGGCTGACCCAAGCGAAAGATGCGCTCAATAACACGACCATCTTTGCCTATGACGCGCGGGCGCTATTGACCGGCACGACCAGCGCACTCAACTTCGTCACCACCTATGCTTACGACGCTGCGGGGAGAGTGAATAAGATCACCCGGCCTGACAATACATTCATCACTTTCACCCTACGATTTGGCCGGCCGGCGCACAAAGGTGACAGATGCGCTCAACAACAGCACCAGTTTCGCCTATGACAGCGCTTATCGTTTGACCACCTTGACTGACGCCGCGCTAAAAACCACCAGCTACAGCTATGATTTGATGTCCAATCGCACCGGCACGACGGACGCGCTCGCACATACGACAAACTATGAATACGACGACTTCAACCGGTTGACTAAGACCATCTACCCGCCGGCCGTTATCGGGGGCGCGCGTTTACAGGAGACGGTTGAATATGACGCCGCGGGCAACGTCACGAAACGAACAGACACGGCAGGGCGCATTACCAGCCTCGCTTACGACAATGCGAATCGGCTGCTGACGGTGACAGATCCGGCGCTACAGATTACGCAATACGAATATAACGGGCGCTCGAATATGACGGCGGTGGTTGACGCAATCAGTCAGCGCTACACTTTCGATTACGACGCGCTTTCCCGGGTCACGACGGCTATGCGGGCGGGTTTGCAGATGTCATTCGCTTACGACGCGGTGGGCAATCGAACGCAGCGCACCGATTACAACAACATGACCACGAATTATACCTTTGACGCGCTGAACCGGCTGACAAATATTACTTATCCCGACGCCTCAACGGTGACCTACGGTTACGACAAGCTGTCGCAACTAACCACTGCTGCGAACATCAACGGCACGGTCAGTTTCGTTTACGACAGCCTGCGCCGCCCGTCAAGCACGACCGATGTCTTCGGACAGGTGCTGAATTACACTTACGACGCCAACGACCGCCGCACCAGGCTGAGCTTTGGCGCCACGACCAATGCCACTTACATTTATGATGTGGTTAACCGGCTAACAAAGATCACCGACGGCGCGAATCAGGCGGTTAACTTCGCATATGATGCCGCGAGCAAGCTGACTTCGCGGACGCTGCCGAATGGCGTCGCCGGTACCTACACCTACGACGGTCTGGATCGTCTGACCAGATTGAAAGATGCGAAGGGAAACACCGTCATCGCCGACAACAACTATCAGTACAACACGGCCGGTGACATCACTCAGAACATCGATCAGAATGGCACGCACGCTTACGGCTACGACGTGCTTGACCGTTTGATGTCCGCGACCTATACGGGCACTCCGAATGAATCTTACGCTTATGATGGCGTGGGCAATCGGACGAGTTCTCATAGGAGCGCGACTTACGGCTATCAGCCTTTCAATCGTCTGACGAACACCAGCACCGCCAGCTACCTGTACGACAACAACGGCAACCTGATCTCGAAGACGGAAGGCACGGGAACGACGCAATTCACCTGGAACTTCGAGAACCGCCTGACGCAGGTTGTGACGCCTGCGAGCGGGAGCGTCACTTACAAATACGACGCGCTCGGCAGCTTATCCCGTTGATGGAAACCGTTGTGTTCGTCGGCAGGAACCTTGAGCCTGATGACGTTGGGACAGTGTATTTCCAAGACGTGGAATCGTATCGCGAAGGGGTCCGTTATGGAAAGAACTCGCAAGATGAGTGGGCAAAGTTCCAAACGGGTTCAGAGAACGAGATCGGTCACATCTTCAATTACGAACAGGCATTAGCTGAACTGATGCGGTGTTCGCTGAACCGTAAAAGCAGAAAGTTAGACTGACTTTAGAACGATCTTTACGATTGGCTACAACGCTCTCAGTCGCGCATTCAACCCACGAGCAAACAAGCCTTCAAACGATGCGCAACCTGCTACACGGCGACGACGGCGATCTTGCTCTCGTTAGCTAGCTTGATCAATTCTTCGCGATCAAACATCAACGTCTTGCCCGCGGAGATGCATAGGCAGGTGGCGCCGGACTCAACCATAGCTTCGATCGTGGGCACGCCAATCACAGGCACATCGAAACGCATGTCCTGCGCTGGCTTGGCCAACTTCACCACCGTCAGCCTTCCTCCGGCCAGGTTGACCCGTCTTCGGCGCATCAAATTGGAAAGTCCGCGCACTACGCCTTTCCCGGCCTGACGTGGGCGAGCTTTTCCAAGGTTGACAATGTCTTTGCCGGCATCTTCCAGCACCTGTGCCGCCGACTGAGTAGCCAGCGGCTCATCTGAGACTCCTTGAGTTAAATCGCCTGCGCGCCGGATTGTGGCGTCAGTTCCTTCCATTGCTTCAATTGCCACGCAGGCTTTACCACGGACGACTACAGTTTGCCCCAGGTCGAGCCGAGCGACTTCGCGGACAATCTCCAAGCCGTATTCAATGTCTTCCCGCTCGCGGGCATCAGGTTCGCGCCGGGTCAGTGTCCCAACCTGAGGAAGAGAGTCTTGAAGAAAATAAGTAGAATCAATCAGCTCGATGCCTTCGCTACTGAGTTCCTCGGCGACTGCTCCGATTAGTGAACCAGTGTTGCGCCGAGGAAGCTTCAAAAGCATTTTCAACATGCGTGCGTCGGGCACCGCGCGGCTGAAGATTTGAACATGCTTTACCTGTCCAGCCATGATGGCTTTTTCCACTCCTTCGCTCTTAAGGAAGCGAATCATCTTTCCCAGTTGGCCAATGCCCACCCAGTGCACCCGGTCCGCGATGCGCTCGATTTCCCGATCAGTCTCCTCATGAATGGCGACGACGGAAAGATCAGCGCCCGCACGCCGCGCGCCTTCGAGCACGAGAAGGGGAAATTTGCCGTTACCGGCGATTAGTCCGTAGCGCATTGGGAAAGTACGAAGTATGAAGTATGAAAGGCCCCGCCGCGAAGGGGCAAGGTCTCACCCAAGGACTGCGGCAGGTAAAGCTACGAGAGCACGCAAAGGAGCAGCAACGTGAGACGTCAGACTCCGTCATCCTTCCGCCTTACTTAATTACGCCTCGTTGAGAAGTCTCAATGAACCGAACGAGCTCCGCTACTTCCTGGCAATTGGGATTCAATTCCCTGATCTGCTCAAGGGCCTGGGAAGTGTTTAGTTTGGAGGAAAGCAACAAGCGAAAGGCGTGATGTAGCAACTTGATGACGTCTCCGGAATAACCACGTCGCTTCATGCCGGTAGTGTTCAATCCAAAGCAGCGGGCATGATTACCGACGGTCAACGCAAAAGGCAGAGCGTCTTTGACGACGACTGAGTAGCCCCCTATATAAGCTTCACGGCCGACCCGGCAAAACTGATGAACGCCTGAGTAGGCACCCACGTTTGCACGATCTTCAATAGTTACGTGCCCGGCAAGCGTGGCGGCATTTGCCATGATCACACTATTCCCGAGTTTGCAGTCGTGAGCAATATGCGCCTGCGCCATGATCAAACAATCATCACCTGTTTGCGTGAGCATGCCGCCTCCGGCGCTACCCCGATGGATCGTCACGAACTCGCGGATATGGTTGCGCTTCCCTATGCGTGTCTCCGCCGGTTCCCCTTTGTATTTCAAATCCTGCGGGGCAAGACCGATGGAGACAAAAGGGAAAACCTGGCTCCCGGCGCCAATGGTCGTCCTGCCGTCCACAACGCAGTGTGACTCCAGACGAACGCCGTCGCCCAGTACCACTTCATCGCCAACTATCGAATACGGCCCGATGTGGCAGTCGCGACCAATGTGCGCACGGCTGCTGACAACAGCAGAAGGATGAATGTTAGCGGGATGAGTGGCAGTAGACATGAGTTAAAGAAACGGGGAATTGGGGAAGAGTAAATGGGAAACTGGAAAAAGCGGAACTGATTGCTTCGTGTTCAAAAAGGCCTCAATGGCTCAGCCTTCCCCCGTGTTTACCCCAGCTACCCGATGACCCTTTTATCCCTTTGTCTTTTCCACCTTTGTCTCAGACGGCGGAGCCTCGATCCGCGATCATGCTCATGATGTCGGCATCGGCTGCAAGATGACCATCGACTGTAGCCTCACCGCGCATCCGCTGTACGCGCGAGCCCATGCGCATGGCAGTCACCTCCAGAATCAAGGTGTCGCCAGGTACCACCGGGCGTCGAAACCGGGCTTCTTTGATGCCGGTAAACAAAACCAACTTCTGATCACGATCTTCAATTTCTCGTAGAGCCAGGACGGCCCCCACCTGAGCCAGCGCCTCGACGACCAGCACTCCCGGCATCACCGGCGCACCAGGAAAGTGGCCCTGAAAAAACGGTTCGTTGATGCTGACCTGTTTCACGCCCACGATTCGTTCGCGCGGAATGAGTTCGATAATCCGGTCTACCAGGAGGAAGGGATAACGATGCGGCAGTAGCTTCTGGATCGCTTGCGAATCAAGAATGGTTTCCATGGGTTGCTAATAGGCAATAAAAAGACGCGGGACGCGGACTTTGGCCGCATCACCGCGCCTGCAGAATCTGAAGCCGCGCCGAAAAAGCCTATTTAGGAGGCGCAATGGATGCGGTCACCGGATTCTTGCTGTTGAAGTCGTTGATAAAAGCCCGCGTGACGTCGATGCTGTCTGCGGCATAGACGACCGGGACCTGGCTGCCATCGATGATTACGTTAATTCCGCGTTGCTTGGCAAAAGCTTCCAGGCCCTTTTTGATCTCGTCCTCAAGGGGAGAAAAAATCTCGCCGCGCCGCTTGGTGTAGGCAGCCTGAGCATCCTCACCCTTGCGTTGGAGGTCCTTATTCCACAGCTCGAGTTGTTCGACTTTCTGTTGCAGTGCCCGCGGCTCCGCAACAGTTTTGGTCTTATCAACCTCTTCCTTGAGCTGCGTGATCTTTTGCTGTAGCTGCTGTAACTCAGTCTGGCGCGGCTGAAACTCGCGGTTCAAATTGCTGAGCACAGTGTTGAATCGGCCGATGCCGGTCTTGGGATCCAGAAACGCATCCGAGTAGATAAGAGCGATCTTGCTCTCTGGCAGGGCGGCGCCTGTCTGTGGCGTTGCAGCCGGTCGCGTCTGAGCCAGCACGGGAGACACAGCCAGAGCGGCGACAAAAGCGACGGCGGAAATTAAGCGATATATCTTCATAACTTTTGAAATACTCCTTACATTAAAAGGCGATTGGTGAACTACTTAGTTGTTCAGCCCGCCGCCATGGTTGGCCTTAAGGATCAAAAGGTGCGCCCGACGCTGAAACGCATGACTCTCTTTTTTTCATTAAAGGCGAATGGAAATCCATCAATGAACTGGTTTGACCTGGCGTTGGGATTATACGCAAAGATTAGACGGAAAGGTACGTTGAGCACGGGCACCTGCACGCGTACCTCCATTCCAAGGCTGGTTCGGAAGTCGCCAAACTTGTCAAAAAGACCCTGCGACAAGCGCACGGCAGTGTTGGTCTGGGCTTGCCCGCGCAGAAACACCTGTTGAAACCCGAATGGTAATCCGGTATTTGGGTCAAATGATCCGAGGTTCTGTGCGGCGTCCAGCTCCTGGGTCGTCACGAGTCGGCGGTCGCGCATGACCAGCCCCAAATTGCCGGTAAGGGCGAGTTGTGAATTCAAGTTGCAGGCCGCCAGCGTAGACAAGCTCACGGGTGTCAAGGTGGGACCCAGGCGAGGGCAAGAGATGAAACCCACAGTCCGCAGAAATGGATCGTCGTCCAGGAAGTTACTTGAGAAAAACTGATCGCCCTTCGAGCGGATGTTGAAAGAGCTTCCGATGTCAGCAAACGCGGCGAGGCCGACGACATTTCCGATTATAGGTACTCGATACTCAAAGTTCCCCAGCAGTTGGGTATCCCCGCCTACAGAAGTAAAGGAGCGCGGCAACCCGGCAACATTGTTGCCGGTGACTCCGGTAAAGACCCCTATGTCGGCCACTCCCGCCGGCACTCCTGCAATGGGAGCCGGAGCTCCAATTCCGGTAGAGGAGACCACCACATTGCGCGAAGTAATGAAGGTATCGAGCGGCACAATCGGACTGATCGAACGAACGTTATATCCGCGGATCGTAAACTCGTCACCGAGGAAGAACCGTTCGAAGATTGGCACCCCATCGACAAAGGCGAGAGATTGCGAGTTTCTCACCTTCGGCGATATGGCAAAGCTGCCAACGGTTCCAGCCAAAATGCGGAAGCCAAAGACTTCTGGGCGTTCCGTTTTCTTCCGCCGCACGGGAAAGTATTGAGTGAAGGAGAGCGTCGGTTGGTAGGTGCGGACGTCGCCTCCCAAACCAGCCAGCGCGACAGCGAGCGAAAGTTCACGACCCGAGGTCGGATCGACACTGGCGTTACGTGTGTCGTAACTAAAACTCCCAGTGATCCGGCTAGTGATGATGTTTGGCTGGGCGTATATCACTGGGATAAAACGATCAGGATTGTCGGTTCGGTTAACCTGAGGATCCGTCACGCTGGTTGTTGAAAACTGATAGGACGCTCCAACTCGCGAAAATTGGGTGAAAGGTCGTTTACGGTAAAACTCCGAGAGCGGCGCGCTCAAGAAGATCGAGCCCCCGTATGAATCGCGCGTGAACAGGTTTTCCTCGTTAACATTTAGGAAGTCGATTGTTGAACCGGAGAGACCTTGCTGAGCGTCAAGATTCTGAGAAAGAAATGTACCTTCACCGAAGAACTTCTGACTGAAAGCAAAGATCGAAAAGCCCGCAGTGATAGGTCGGTTTTTGATATATGGCTCGGTAAACGAAAACTGCAAAGACCGCTGCCTATTTCCTGCGGCCAGGTTAATCGAGAGTATTTCACCGCGACCAAGGAGGTTGTTGGTGGAATATTCGAGTCCAAAGAACGAACCTCCGATGCCCGAGATTCCCCCGTTAAAAGAGATCTGCTGGCGGCCGCGTTCCGTTACCTTCAGGTTGATGTCAACGGTGGCCTCTTCGTCGTTTGTGCGGAAGTCCGCGTCTTTGTCTTTATCAATTGGCTCGAAGTAACCACTCTGGTTCAGCTTGACAACTGAATACTCCCAGTAAGACAGGTTGTAGATATCACCTTCATTAATAAGGACTTCGCGACGCATCACGTTATCGCGCGTGAAGGTGTTGCCCACAAACTCAAGGCGACGCAGGGTGAATTGTTTGCCTTCCTCGATGGTGACAACGAAGTCTACAATGCCCTCGTTTGGATTTTGCGGGCTGTCTTTAAAGGTTGGGTTTGGCTCAGCTGCGTATTCAATGAAGCCCTGTGAGCCGTAAAGTTTCTTCAGATTCTCATACAAGGCCTTGCCGATCTTCTCACCGTTGGCAATGTCGCCCTTGTTAAGTCCAATGACTAGACGGATCTGATCCTCTGAGTAAATCGAGTTTCCCTCGATCTTCATCTCCCCAATACGATAGAGCTTACCTTCCATAATGGGGATAGTGACGCGAAGTCCTTCGTCCACCGACGAGAGAAATGGCAGCGGGATGAAGAAACCTGTCCGGCGGGGCCCAACGCCTTCAACCCGAGGTTCGCCGTGTCGCGCCTGAAGATAGCCCTTTGAGCGCATGTAGTTGTCTACCACCCGTAGATCAACCTCGAGCTTCTCGCGATCGAGAATGTCCTGACCCTTGAAGCGGGTAATTAGCCCGGCTTCCTTAACATATTTCATGGCGCCGCGAAGCTTGCCATCGCTGAAGACGGTGTTGCCTTCGAATTGAACGTCCACGACGCGAACGCGATCTCCCTCATTAATCACGAATGTGATGGCGCGCGAAGTGGCTGAGACTTCTTCGCCCTTTTCCTCAACAGTGGCGTTTGGATGTCCCCTTGCGGCCAGCAGTTCCTTTAGCACACGGATCCCGTTGCGGACTTTGACGGGATCGTAAATGCTTTCCTTGGAAACCCCTACGCGTCTTTCGCGAAAAGCCTTGAGCACGTCAGACTCCGCCACGCTTTTTAAGCCTTCAAACTGAAGATCCCGAATAATCGGCAGCTCTTTGACCTCAAATATTACGTTGACCCCGCCGCGCGCGCCTTCCTCGGTCAGGACCCGGGTGGCAGTTTTATCGAAGAAACCTAGTGCCAGAATCGCCTGCAAGTCCCGCTGAATCTGCTCTTCATTGAAAGGATCACCCTGCTTCGTTTGGACGTAATAGAGCACGTCATCCTTTCGCAGGCGACGGTTACCGGTAATATCCACTGATTCAACGAGGCGTTGGTTCGGCTGGGTCTGTTGGGCTTGCGCGCGTTCCGGCGCGGCGATCAAAGAGGCCAGAAAGAAAATTGCGCTCAGAAGGGTGAGCATGAACACGCGATATGAGTGCATTAGCGCCGATTCCCTCTGTGGTTCTTACGGATCTCAGATACTTCGGGGAGCTTTATTGAGTGATAAATTAATGTTTTCGAGAAATAAAGGCAAAAACCAAACACAGGCACGAGCCGACAAATACAAACTGCCACGCTTGGATTCCCAAGTGTTACTGACTCGTTGCCACACTAGTCCAGCAAAGTCGCGCATTATAACGGCAAAAAAGTCCAATGTCCAAAGTCATTGCGCGCTAATTGACTTTGGATATTGGACTTTTCGCTATTCAGCACCAAACGTCAATGGATCAGTAGGGCATCGTCTGGTGCCTCCACGTCCACCGGACGGTGTGTCAGTTCAACCCCATCGACGTAAATTTCTAACAGCGAAGCCTGGCCGAGTTGACCCTGAATCAGAGCCTCCGAGAGGGGGTCTTCCACATGCTTTTGCAGCGCACGGCGAAGCGGGCGTGCGCCGTAGGAGCGATCGGCGCAAGTTTTATCCACGATCCAGCGCTTCGCCTCAGGCGTAAGCCTTACTTCCAGGCCGTGCCGGGCCATCGTCTTATTCATCTGGTCAACCTGAAGCTGAACCACTTCGAGAAGCTCATCGTCCAATAACTGATCAAAGATGATGATCTCGTCGAGCCGGTTGATAAACTCAGGATTGAAGGTCTGGCGCACCTGCGACATTACCATCTCTTCCAACTTGTCGCGCGATGCTTCGGAAGAGCCCTGGAAGCCCATGGTGCCCTTCTTCTGAATGAAGCGGGCCCCGATGTTCGAGGTCATAATGATTATAGCGTTCTTGAAGTCGATGGCGTTACCAAGGGCATCGGTGAGCACTCCATCCTCAAAGACTTGCAGCAAAATGTTGAAGACGTCGGGATGCGCCTTCTCGATTTCATCAAACAGCAGGACGGAATAAGGCGCGCGCTTGATGCGTTCAGTGAGCTGACCACCTTCCTCGTGTCCCACATATCCGGGGGGAGAACCAATTAGCTTGGAGACCGAGTGCTTCTCCATGAACTCCGACATGTCAAAGCGGATCATTGAACGTTCGCTGCCAAACAGGAATTCAGCGAGAGATCGCGCAACCTCGGTCTTGCCCACACCAGTGGGTCCCAGGAAAAGAAACGAACCCACGGGTCGCAAAGGATTTTTCAAGCCGGCGCGGGATCGACGAATCGCTCGAGCCAGGGCCGAGATTGCCGGACGTTGGGAAACTACTCGCGTATGCAGTTCGCTTTCAATCCGTAACAATTTGCGCGTCTCTTCTTCCTTAAGAGAAGTTATGGGGATACCAGTCCAGCGCGCGATCACCTCCTCGACATCATCGCGAGTCACCTCCGCGGCGACAAGGGCATCTTCGTTTGTATCGCGCACACCTGGAGTTTCATCGTAGGAACGCGACCAGTCGGTCAGCTGATTCCAGTCGGCCAGATTGCCCTGTTCCCGCCGAACGCGTAGTTTTACCCGAGCTCCTGCCTCGTCGATCACATCGATAGCTTTATCCGGAAGAAATCGATCAGGAATGTAGCGATGGGACTGGTAGACAGCCGCGGTCAGAGCGTCGTTGGTGTAGCGAACCTGATGGAAACTCTCGTAACGTTCGCGCACTCCAGCCAGAATCTCCACCGCTTCCGCTTCTGAAGGTGGTGGCACCTTGACCGCCTGGAAGCGCCTTTCAAGCGAGCGATCTTTCTCGATTGACTTGCGGAACTCGGACGGGGTGGTGGCCCCAATGCATTGAATCTCACCGCGCGACAAGGCCGGTTTCAAAATATTCGCCGCGTCCAGTGAGCCCTCGGCCGACCCAGCTCCCACCAGCGTGTGCAGCTCGTCGATGAAGACAATGTACTGAGGGTTTTCGATCAACTCGCGCATGATTTGTTTTAAACGCTCTTCAAACTGGCCGCGATACTTCGTGCCAGCCACGATCAGCGAGAGATCTAGTGAAAGGATTCGCTTGTTCTCGAGGAATGAAGGAACGTCGCTATGGACGATGCGCTGGGCAAGGCCCTCGACAATCGCCGTTTTTCCCACGCCGGGTTCACCGATCAGCACGGGATTGTTTTTAGTGCGTCGGCAAAGTATCTGCACTACCCGCTCTATTTCAGCTTCACGCCCGATCAATGGATCAAGTTTGTCGTTAGCAGCGTCCTCAGTGAGATCCCGGGAAAACTCTACCAGGTGAGGTGTGTCTTTCTTCTGTGCACCGCGAGTGTCGGCTCCTGACTGCCGCGCTATTTCGTCCCGCACAGCGTTTAGCCGGAGACCCCGTTCGTAAAGAATTTCAGCGGCCATTGAGCGCTCTTCCCTCAAAAGTCCGAGTAAGAGATGCTCAGTGCCAATGTGCCGATGCTGAAGCCGGTCGCTCTCTTCATGAGCGTAGGCGAGCACTCGTTTCGTTTCCGGGGCCAGGGGCAATTCAACGGAAGTGGAAATCTTTTCGCGCAACAGGGTGCGACCTTCGATCTCCTTGCGAATAGACTCAATTGAAACTTGCGCGCGTGGGAAGAAACGCCCGGTTAAGGTCTTGTCTTCGCGCATCAGTCCCAACAGCAGATGTTCCGGCTCGATTGCCGGCGCTCCGAATTGAGAAGCCTCGTAGCGCGCGAAGAAAATTACGCGTCGCGCTTTTTCGGTGTAGCGTTCAAACATTGGGCGTACCGAGAAGACTCTTTCTATGATTGCCGAGCCGGGCGGAAGTAATTAACCGTCCAGCGCGTGCCGCATTATAACCCAGGAAGGAAGACGCAAGAAATCATTGTCCGGTTTCACGAGGATAAAAGTCCTAAATGGACAAGTATTTCAGACCCTTATAGTTCGTGTAGTCTTCCCTCTCTTAGAACCAGAGTGCGGTCGCAGAGTTGTGCCAACCGTTCATTGTGTGTGGCCAGCAGCACAATCGCGCCCCGGTTACGGGCGTAGGCAACCAGCGTTTCGCCAATCTCTTCAGCAAAAGACGGGTCCAGATTCCCGGTAGGCTCATCCGCCAGCACCAGCGAGGGTTGAGTAATTAACGCTCGGCAGACAGCAACCCTCTGTTGCTCACCACCGGAAAGTTGCCCCACGGGGTGGGCGACCCGGCTGCCGAGAGCCAGGTTTCCCAGGGACTGAATTGCCAGAGTCATAGCTTCGCGGCGGCCCTTTCGGGCAATCATCAGCGGCAAAGCCACATTTTCGGCTGCGTTCAGATCGGAAAGCAGGTGGTGAAACTGAAAAACGAGGCCGATGTGATTACTGCGAAACTTGGCAAGCATTGCCGGCGAAGCGCTGGTAATTTCAAGCGGGCCCAGGGCAATTCGCCCGTGATCCGGCTCATCGAGGCCAGCGACTAGGTGCTGCAACGTCGACTTGCCCGCTCCTGACGCGCCCATGATAGCCACTGCCTCGCCCGCGTCTGCGCCAACGGAGACTCCCCGCAGCACCTCAAGTCTTTCGCCCGCGCGATCCAAGAAACTCTTTCGGAGATCGGTAACAGAAAGTCTAAAGTCCAATCTCCAATGTCCGTCAGTATCTGTACCTTGAACGCCAAGGGTCCGACCGTCGATTTGGGGCTTTGGACGTTGGACTTTGCACATTCGACTAATCAGCATCTCGAAGCATTTCTACAGGCCGGGTCCGCACAGCCGCGCGAGCAGGGTAGATAGTCGCCATCCAGCTGAGTATGAAAGCCACCAGGGCTGCCAAAAGGACGTCGCCGGGTTCTGGGTGAAAGGGCACGTAGGTGATCGAATAGACATCAGCCGGCAAACTGACGAGTTGGTACCGGTTGCCAACCAGGCACGCCACGATGCCGAGGGATACGCCCAGAACCGCGCCGAGGGCTCCGATGATGGCGCCTTCAATCATAAAAATCGCTCTGATGCTTTTGCTGTCCGCGCCGATGGCACTGAGTATCCCGATGTCCCGACGCCGTTCCACCACAACCAGGATCAGTGTAGTTGTGATATTGAGAGTGGCTATCAGAACTATCAGGGCAATGATGAACAGCCCCATCCGCCGTTCGAGCGCCAGAGCATTAAATAAAGGTCGGTTGGCTTCCTCCCAATCGACGGTCGTGAAGGAACTTCCCAAACTGGCGCGGATGTCCGCGGCGACCCGCCTGGCATCGTAGATATCCTCCAGCTGTAGGCTGATCACGGACGCAGATTGAGGCGCTCCGGAGAATTCGGAAGCGACGTCGAGCGGCAGATATATCCAAGTCGAGTCGTATTCAAAAAGTCCCGAGCGAAAGATCCCGGCCAGGCGTACATTTCGCCTGACTGGATTGACGGTCTCCGAATTCGTGTTAGCCGAGATGATCTGCGCGATCTCGCCAACCCGGAGTCCGGTTCGTGCTGCCAGTTCTGAACCAAGAAGAACGCTGGGCAAATCTTCGGCTCTGCTTTTGCCCTCAACGATTGCCGCCACGGACCCTTCGATGACAGAGACCTTAACTTCATTGAGTGCCTGCTCCGAGTCCTTATCCAGCCCGCGAAGCACGGCGTAAGCAGCCCCTCTTGACCCGACCAGCATAGCGCCGTCGTAGCTTGTGGCCGCGGCACTAGTAACGCCGGGAGTTGTTTTGATCCGCACCGAGAGGCTTCGGTAGTCACTGATGGGCCGGCCGTCAGCCCGCATAACATTTATGTGAGCGGTCCCGCGCAGGATCTTTTCGCGCATCTCATCCCGAAAACCGTTGGCTAAAGCGAGCGCCACAATAAGGGTGGAAACGCCCATGCCAATTCCCAGGATGGCTATCACTGCGGTCACCCGCGCCAGCCGTCTATTGCGGCGGGATCGGAGATAACGTAAGGCGAGAAATAGTTCGTAGGGCATTGCTACTTACGAGCTTCAGATGATGTTGAATACTCCTACGCTCGTCCTGGGGGACACTTTTTTGTATCTTCCGGTCTGTTTTCCGGCAGCAACCTCTTAAGGTCCGGGGCATCGGTGGCAGACGTGTCTGTTGCCGGCCTCAACTCGTAGATAGCTGTCGTTACTCGCTTGAAGCGAAAACGCTTTTCGAGATCGACGATCGCTGGAGTTTCCTTCCGCTGCCAGCCACACGGCAACCACCACCGCGGATCAGCGTCAATAAAAACTCGGCGTCCTTGTGTCAGGTGTTCCTCAATGATCGGAACGAGGTTCTCTCCCGGCCAGCCGCCGCCCGTACCGATGGTTTCCCATTTGCCGGCGCCGATCGCTTTCCAATATATGACGGCGATCGTTTGAGCTCCGGAAATCATGACTGCGTCGGGCGGCACCTTCACCAGTTGCCCTCGATAATCTTTGCTCATCGCCCGCCTTTCGATGAATTCCTGGCTGAGCGGTCGGATTAAGAGGCCGAATACTATTCCCAACCCTACGAGTACCGCAAAACACGAAGCGAAGGCTAAACGCGCGCTCCCTAGAAGTCGTGCCAATACGCGAATCAGGAAGTCGGCGGTTAGGGGCGCCAACGCCGGCAGACCGGTTAGGAAATAGCGCCAGTTAATCGTTGTGCTGTAGTTCATAAAGAGTAATAGGTCGGCAAGCAAACCCATTAACCCGAGTAACAATAGTGGCGAGAGTTTGCGTCGACGCCATTCGCGGGCAGCGGCGAAAGGAAGCGCCAGAAACACTAGAGGCGCGCTGATAAAAAAGTACATCACATAAGGCACGACGTTGCGGATGCCGACCGGGTGGCGCGCCGATTCCTTGCCCATAGACTCGCGCCAACCGAACCAACTGGTCCGATAGTGCGAATCGGTGAGAAACCAGTAGCCAAACCAACCTCCGGCCAGTAAGAGGAAGATGACGAGCGAGAGTGCTATGAGAGCCAGCTCACGCCGGCGCAGTTTCCAACCCAGAGCGAATGGCGCCAGCGCCAGCCACGCCGCATAAAACCCCATCGTCTCGCGGAGGTTAACTCCCAACCCCAGCAGAGCGGCGCCGATTACCAGCAGCGAGGTTCGGCGCTGTTGGATCCCGCGGAGATGAATGATCAAAGCGACCGCAAGGAGTAAGACGGAAGGGACGTCCGTCATCACCTGCCCGCCATAAAGAATGAATATTGGAGAGAAAACTACAAAGAGGACTGCGAGGGTCGCTGAATAGAGGGAAGCCGTGACGTCTCGGGCGAGTATCCAGCAGGCCACCACAGCAAGAGGCACCTGGGCCACCACCGCGTATTTAAAGATCAGGTAAGCATTCTCCGGCGGCACGTTAAAAAGCGCATGGACCACCTGGTAGAGCACGTGATTGCCGAAGATAAAAAGATTGCGGCCCAGGGCCATGGAGGACGGATATCCGGCAAGCGAGAGGATTGTGTAGTCAATAGCATCCCAATCCCCAATGAAGGGATCCGTAAAGTAGAGCGTTAGCGTGACAGAAATTAGTGCCGGCGGAAGCCACCAGGACCACGCGTCCCAAAAGGACGGGAGGGACAGAGCATGCCGTGCCCTTGCCACTGATAAGTGGTTGTGATTAAAAACGTCAGCCGTTTCCGGCGTGCTTGTCGTTTGGCGGGCCCGATTCAACGAGTTGAGTCTCAGCCGACGCTTCCGGCCTTTTCACCATCTTCACACGATTGCCCTGCGCATTGTACTCAACTTCATCCATGATGTTGTAGATAAGCAACACCCCCCGACCGGAGGACTTAAAGAGGTTAGCCGGATCACACGGGTCAGGAATGTCCTGGACGTTAAAACCTTCTCCTTCGTCTTCCACGGTGAAACTGGCTTCCTTGGGTGTCAGCTCAGCAGTGATGCGGACGAGCTTTGTGGGGTCGTTCTTATTACCGTGCTTGACTGCATTTACGAAGGCTTCGTCGAGGGCGATGAGAAGATTGGATCTTTCCGGCTTGATCAACCCGAGTTTGGCCACACGCTCCAGTAGATATTGCAACACACCATTCATTAGCGCCAGATCGCTTGGTAGTTCAAATTCGATCTTTTCGTGAACATGGGGTAGGACCCTGGGGTCGTCAACATATCGAAGTTTGTGAGAAAGAGTTTGTTCCACAATTTCACGGAGCTCGTCTTTGTTGTAGGGCAGCCGGAGGTAGTTGGCCGCGCCCATTTTAAAGGCCTTGATCACATTAGGTTGTGGTCCGTTTGGTGAGACGGGTACGAGCAGGTGTTTGCGTTGAAGTTCGCCAACCGCCTGGGCATGGGGATCCGCGTCTTCGGTCAGATCGCTGATAATTAGATCAAACTGGTCCAAGTCTTCCCAAGCAAGGGCCTCCCCGCGATCGCCGGTACCAGTCACGGCGTGGCCCAAACTGCCCAGAACCTGCTCGAGTATGGCGCGCAGCTCATCGTTATTATCGACGATGAGAATCCTACGTTTCTGCATCCAGCTCCAATCTGTCTTAATGTCCGAGGGAGAGAACGGGAACGCACGGCCGGCGCTTCCAAAGGTACTGTACGATATTGCGTCGTGGCGCGTTCGAAATATATCAGAAAGGCACGAAAGAGCTAAACAAACAAAAAGAGTACGATCCACGAAATCCGGCTAAATAACACTAACCGCTGCGAGTCGGTTCGGGTTGGTTTTTGATCGCTTAGATCCGGTCGGGCGAGTTTGTCTTAGCCTTAATCGCTTGTCACTCATCACTTATCACTTATTACACTTCTTAGGCTAGACTACGCCCTCTTCTCACTCATGGCACAGCGCGGAAGACTACAAACAACTCTTGAATTCGCCCTTGCACGCACAATTATCTCCGGGCTGGGGGCGTTGCCGCGTCCGGCCGCGGTGGCTATCGGCCTGCTGTTGGGCCGAATTGCTTACGGGCTGCCCGGAGGGCTACACCGCACCGGGCAACGTAATCTACAGCTCGCCTTTCCGGAAAAGAGCGACGCCGAGCGGCAACAACTTCTGCGGGGAAGCTTTGAGAATCTTGGCAGGCTGCTCGGTGAGTTCAGCCAGCTGCCTCACGCTACCCCCGAAGCGCTTCGTAAGCTGATCGAGTATGACCAGGTTGGTTTGTCCTATTTGCGGGAAGCGGAAAAGAATGGTCGCGGAATAATCTTCTTAACCGGCCATGTTGGCTCCTGGGAGCTGCTGAGCTTTGCATGGTCCGCCCTCGAGTATCCCATCAGTTTTCTGGTTAGACCTATAGACAACTCGCGCATCGAAGCAATGATCGAGAAGGTCAGAACGCGCTTTGGCAATCGCGCTATCGACAAGAAGAGCGCTGCGCGCCAGTCCCTGCGGGTGTTGCGCGAGGGCGGCACGCTGGGAATTCTTTCCGATCTCAACTCCCATCCAAACGAAGGGGTTTTCGTGCCTTTCTTTGGCAAACTGGCCTGCACCTCGGCGGGTATTGCGACTCTCGCGCTGAAAACCGATGCAGTAGTGATTCCAACTTGCGCCGTCTGGGATAAGCAAAAGAAACGTTATTTCTTTCACGGCGACCCGCCAGTCGAGTTGGTGCGCACGGGCGATCATCGTAAGGATGTCGAACTCAATACCGCGCGCTTTGCTGCGGCAATGGAAAGGATGGTCAGGCTTTATCCGGAACAGTGGTTGTGGATTCACAAACGCTGGAAGACGCGGCCGCCAGGGGAGCCGGACCTTTACGAGTAGGAGAACGGCAGAGACAGCTGACGGTAGGAGCAGTGAGCATTAGGCAGACCGCGCAACCAAAGGTAGCGTTAGACACGATCCACGAAACGACACTAAGATTTTGTGTCGCTTCGTGTGACTTCGTGGATCGTGTGTGATGTAGTACAGAGGCAAGTAAACTGAAGTACGATTCTAATAGTCTAGAGTACTTTTCCGTAGGCCTTATGTTCTTGTCAAAACGAAGTTATATCCTCTAGAACGCACACAAGGCCAGCGCTGAGAGCAGTACCTAAGGCGAGGATTCTAACGGTTCGTGGGCGCATCAAGGCTGGACGAGTCTACCAACTCGCTTGCTACAGACTCAAGGGAACGCTACAGATTTGATCGCTACTTTACGGCGGTAACTTATCGCTCGGTCTAGCTTTTCGTTATACTCGCTTCAGTTCCAATCAAACTTCATATGCAAGCTTCCGCCGAGCGACAATTCAGGGGTGCGCGCCCCAAACAGGAAACGGTCGAACGCGCTTATACCTTTGCTGACCTCTCAGCTTATCCGCCGAAGAAGCGCTTTTTGATTAGGACGGCAGACCTCGGCTTCTTTCTTCTCATTAAACTGATTGGCATGACCCTGCGGTTTGAAGTTAACGGCTGGGAAAACTGGCAGGCGGCTTCCCGCGATGGTGACTTGCCCATCTATACCTGCTGGCACAACCGGGTGTTTCTAGCCACCTACTTCTTCCGGCGCCGGCGTATCGTCGTGATGACCTCAAAGAGTTTCGATGGCGAGTACATCGCGCGGTTCATTCAAAGATTCGGCTATGGCGTGGCGCGCGGTTCGAGCACACGCGGCGGCGTTGGAGCAATCGTTGAGATGGCCCGACTGATGCGAGCCGGATGCCCGACGGGTTTCACGATCGACGGCCCCAAGGGTCCGAAATACCTAGCCAAGATCGGTGCAGTGCTGCTCGCGAAAAAGACCGGGCAGCCGATCCTGCCCTTCACCATCACGGCCTCCAGTTTCTGGTCAGCCCGGAAGAGTTGGGACCAATTTCAGGTGCCCCGACCCTTTGCGCGTGCTCGGGTAGAAATCGCTTCTCCGATCCATGTTCCGGCCGAAGCCGATGAAGCTGCGCTCTTATCAAAACTGGAGGAATTGCAGCGGGCGCTCGATGAGATCACACGCCGCGGTGATCAGTGGCGCGTGAGCTAAGCGGCGGTTTTGGAATCTATGGGCGAAGAGAGTTCGCAAGTGATTGTTATTGCCGGGCCAAACGGAGCGGGAAAAACGACGCTTGCTCCTTTTCTCCTGCGCGACACACTCAAGCTGCGTGAATACGTGAACGCTGATCCGATCGCGCTTGGGCTCTCAGGCTTTGACCCGGCAAGTGTGGCCTTCAAAGCTGGCCGGGTGATGATGAGTAGGCTGCATGAGCTTGCTGGCCAAAGAAAGTCTTTCGCGTTCGAAACGACTCTCGCTGCCAGGTCTTATGCTGCCTGGATTGAAAAACTACGCGGCGAGGGTTACGACTTTCAGTTGATGTTTCTATGGTTGCGAAGTCCTGACCTGGCAGTTCATCGTGTGCGGCAGCGCGTGCGCTCTGGGGGCCATGACGTGGCGGAACAAGTTATCCGCAGAAGATACCATGCAGGCTTGCATAACTTCTGGGCACTTTACCAGCCGTTGGCTGATGCGTGGTCCGTATACGATAATTCAGTCTCATCGGAGCCAGTCTCGATTGCCTCAGGAGGTGCAACGCGTCCGTTGATGGTCCTTGAGACGGATTCATGGACAAATTTCTCTGAGAGCAAACCATGAGCGAAACCAAACCGATTCTGACCAGAGATTTCTTTGCTGAGCACGCGAAAGATATCGAGAAAATCCTACGGCACGCCGTCAATCAGGCCCTGCTAATGCACAAGCAACTCGGTAATCCCATTGCTACCTGGAAAGACGGGAAAGTGGTCATCGTCCCGCCCGAAGAGATTGTCATTTTGTCTGATGTCAACTCATCAAAAGAGTAAAGAGGAGCGGCGTTTCCGCGCGGGCCTGGTAGCGCTAGTAGGCCGCCCGAATGCCGGCAAGTCAACGCTCCTGAACCGGCTGGTGGGCCAAAAGCTTGCGGCGGTTTCAAACAAGCCACAGACCACTCGCTTCCGGATTCAGGGCGTCATCACCCGACTCGATGGTCAGATAGTCCTGGTCGATACGCCCGGTGTTCACAAACCCGGATACGAGATGAATCGCCGGATGATGTCTACCGTGCAGGACGCACTGCTGGGCGTAGACTTGGTGTGTCTGATTCGCGATGCTTCGGTGAGGACTGGCAATGGGGATCGATTCGTTTTGGATCTGGTTCAAAAGTCAGACAAACCGGCGCTACTGTTACTCAATAAGATCGACAAACTCGAAGACAAGTCAGCCCTGCTGCCACTGATCGATTCGTACCGCAACGAATATGAGTGGCAGGAGATAGTGCCCATATCTGCTTTGCGAGTAAGCGCCTTGGATGTGGTGCTTGATCAGATGATCAAGCACCTGCCGGAATCCGAAGCTCTCTTCGGCGAAGACGAGCTTACTGATCAATCGGTGCGCTCAATGGTCGCTGAGATCATTCGCGAGAAGATTTTGCAGACGACGGAAGAAGAGATACCGTACGTCACCGCGGTGGTTACCGAAAAATGGGAAGAGGTGCGCGAGGATTTCACGCGAATCTACTGCGCAATATTCGTCGAGAGGCCGTCGCAAAAGAAGATCATTATCGGGAAGGGCGCATCACGTTTGAAAGAGATTGGCGTAGGCGCGCGAATGGAGATCGAGCAGCTTCTGGGCCATCGCTGCCATCTGGAGTTATTTGTAAAGGTCGAGGAAGAATGGCGCAACAAGGAACATCTGCTGGATGAAATGGGCATCGGGCGGTAGCCACGCTCTGGGCAGGCCGCGCAAAACCAAGCACGATTCACGAAAGCACACGAAGCGGCACGAAAGGGCTTAATTCGAGTCATTTCGGGTGCTTTTGTGGATCATCTTATTCTGGCAGTTTAAAAAGACATTGAACGCTGCGAAAGAACAACAACGGAGGTGCTGGTGGTACGGCCTCGATCTAATTATCACGAGCGAAGCGCGCGAGGCGGTTGAATACGCACTTATGGAGGCCGGCGCGTTAGGCACGGAAACTGAGGAAGATGATCCTGGTCTTCTCCGCGTGACGGCGTACTTCGACAATGTGCCTGAACGTGAACGCGTGCGCGGGGAGCTAAAAGAAGCGCTGCGAATTTATAACCTGCCGTCGCCATCAGTTCGCGATATGAGCGTGCGCGAAGTTGCCGACCAGGACTGGCTTGGCGGGTGGAAGAAAAGCTGGCAGCCGGTGGAAGTGGGAGAGCGTTTTATTATCGCGCCGCCGTGGAGCGAGATTCGGAATGCCCTCGACCGCGTCGTAATTCGCATCGAACCGGGGATGGCCTTTGGCACGGGCACGCACGAAACCACGCGCCTCTGTCTCGCGGCGATCGAAAAGCATTTTGACGGAGGAAGTTTTCTCGACGTCGGGACGGGCACGGGCATACTGGCAATCGCCGCAGCCAAGCTCTTTCCCGAGGCCCGCGTTGAGGCTTGTGACACTGATGCCCAGGCGATTGGCATCGCGGAAGAGAATGCGCAACTCAACGGACTGGCAGACATCTTCTTTCGCGTGGGAAGTGTTGAGGAGGGGACAGCGTCAGCCGATTGCGTCTGCGCCAATCTCACCGCCGACATGATCACACAGATTCTTCCCAAATTGATTGGCGCCACCTGCGGCCGCCTCATTCTTTCCGGCATTCTCGATTCTCAGAGAGACATCGTCCTCAGGCGTCTTCAGGAACTTGGAGTGTCAGGAGCACCCGAAGTTATCAGCGAAGGCGAGTGGGTTTGTATCGTGGTCTAAGCATAATGACTCGTCGCAGATTCTACGCGCCCTCTAAGGCATTCAGTTTTGATCTCAAGAGCCTGACACTCCAGGCTGAAGAGGCTCGCCATCTTCGCGACGTGTTGCGTTTGCGGCCAGGTGACCGGGTCCACGTTTTCGATGGCGCCGGTAAAGAGTTTGATTGCTCGATCGAGGAGAGTCGCAAGGATCGGGCACGGCTGAAGGTTTTGGCCGAGGTCGCACCCGCCCGGCCCGAATCTCCGTTACAACTGACGCTGGCAGTCGCCCTGTTGAAGAGCGACAAGTTTGATCTGGTTGTTCAAAAAGCGACCGAGTTGGGTGTCGCTCGCGTCGTTCCGGTAGCAACTAAGCTCGCGGACATTCGTTTGCGCGATGACTCTGACGCTGACAAGCGGGTCACGCGCTGGCAACGGATTGCGGTAGAGGCGTCCAAGCAGTCCGGACGCGCGCTGGTGCCGGAAGTTACCCATCCAATTTCCTTCTCTGAGCTGGTGCAGGCTACGGACGCTGCCGGGCAATTGAAGTTGATGTTCTCTGAGCGCGAAGGACAATCGCTTTTGGAAAGGAAAAACATTCTGGATGCCAATCAACACCAGATTACAGCCCTTGTTGGTTCAGAAGGTGGTTGGACGGATGAGGAGATCTCTCTGGCACGCGACAATAGCTGGGGCGTAGTGACGCTGGGCGGACGAACGCTGCGGGCCGAAACTGCTGCTATTATCGCTGCGGTGTTGTTACAAAACCTCTACGGCGATCTCAGCTAGCGCGCTTTAATTCAACGTTCAACTTTGGAATGCGCCGGCAGAGCGAAGCGGGACGGAGCTTTGGATTCGATTCTCGCGCAACATCCAAAGCGGTGTCACGCCGCGCTTCTCACCGCAATCCAGAAGCTCGCTCTAACCCGGCCTATGCAACTTCGCCAACATCTCTTCGGCGATCCGCTTGTCGCGCTCAATCTCAAACGCCCAATTAGGATCCGCTGCAGCATTCAAGACCAGCTCGAATTGTTCTTGCGAGAGAGCCCGCTCATCTGATTCCATCAACAACTCGGCAAAGTAGATTCGCGTCACAGTATTCTCCGGCGCAAGATTGACGGCCGCTTTGTAGTTAAGAAGTGCGCGAGCGGACCCACCACCCAGGCAGCCTGGAAGTTTGTGTTGCAGCCGGGCGAGCAATCGCAAGGGTCCAGCCCCGTGATACGACGAATCAATTTGGATTGCCCGCTGCAACTCGCGCATTGCTCGTCGGACTTTCCTGATGGCAAGAACTCGTCTATGCATTTGCGCAGCAAGCGCCAGATTTACCGCCAGCCAAAAATGGCCCTCTACTTGTTCGGGCGCGGTTGCGACTGCTTGCTCACAGGCGCTGACTCCCTGGCAATGATTTGAGAGAGCTGAGCTATTATCCGGCGCCTCCTGACCGAGAAAAAACAGCGCCCGACCCAGCCGCCAGAGAATTTCGTATTCATTTCCTCCGCTTCTTAGAATCGCGATGCTCGCGCGAACGCTTTCGATCCGTTGTCGTTCCGAATAGAGTTCGTCGGCTTGTCTGATAATTGCGTGAATGGCATTCCCCCCGCTCTTTGGTAGGTCCTGATTTCAGTTCTTGCTGGTGTTTCGTTTGATGCGATTCAAGTCCGCAATTCCTTGGTGTCTTAACCAGATTGCGACCGACAACATACGATCCACGAAACTACGCGAACCAACACGAATCCTGTTAGTGCCGTTTCGTGTGATTCGTGGACCGTGCTTGACGGTACATTTGCTTGTGCAGGCGCCGCGCTTTTAGAACTCGACACTAGACGCTCTTTGACCCTGACCGATCGCGGGCGCAGAATATGTCCTACCATCATGGCGTATCAAGTGCCCGGCATGAATCAAGTGTATTGGAACAAACAGTAATAGCGTCTCGTTAGACGATTATCGGCCCGGGGAAGGAACCCGCATTCAAATGGCTCTGAGCAGAGAAGAGGCAATCCAAAAAGCACGCCGGGATCTGGCCCAACGGCTCGGTGCTCATGAAAGCGATATCGAAACGCAGGGCGTGGATGACACAGACTTTCCTGACACGGCCCTGGGTGCGTCAGTCGGTGATGAAATGAGCGGGCAAATGATCACACCGGGTTGGCGTATCAGGTTGCAGGCGATGGGCCAAGCCTTTGAGTATCGAGCGAACCAGCATCAGGTGCGGCTCTGTAACTACAAGGGTGGGAATTACAGCATTTAGGCTTCGAGTCTCGAGTTGCGGGTCTCGGGTAGCCCGATTACCAACTCGAAACTCTGGTCCCGAAACCCGCAACTGGAGTAGCAATGAACCGCAATAAGTTTATCCTGCAGATCTCGCTCGCCTTTTTCCTGATCCTCATTGCAGCACTTGCCGGCCAACTGCGCAGAGTGCAAAAGGAATGGCGTTCGGCAGTTAGGATCATGCCCGGCAATTCAGAGCCCTACGTGGTTTTTGATCCGAACCAAATTGATGAGACACGGGAGCACAGCGCGCCGGAGGTGCTGGTAAAGTTTCGCTCCGGCGTTTCCGGAGATGCGATCACTAAAATCACCGCCCGGCTTAACGATCGCGTCGAAGACGAGATTGAGTCGGTGTCAGGGCTGGCGGCAATTGACGACCTGGACAATCTCGAGGCGGAATCAATCGCTGCCGAGTATCGCGCGTTGCCGGAGGTTGAGTATGCAGAGCCCAACTACGAGATTAGCTTGGATCACGACGGTGGAGGATTCAAACACCTGCATCCAAATGACGCGCGGTTTTCTGAGCAGTGGGCTTTGGATAATGATGGGCGAAACGGTGGTAAAGAGGGTGCGGATATCGGAGCGTTGCGGGCGTGGGTAACAACTACCGGCGATGACGACATGGTTGTGGCCGTGCTCGATAGTGGAGTTGATTACACTCACAGTGATTTGCAAAACAACATCTGGATTCGTCCTAACAATATCAAACAGTATGAAGATCGCCAGCTAGGCTCGATCGAGGACGTTCATGGCTACAACGCCGTCGAGAACACGGGTGATCCGATGGATGAGAATGGCCACGGTACCCACTGTGCCGGAATCATTGGCGCGGAAGGCGGGAACGAGATAGGCATCAGCGGCGTCAACTGGAAAGTAAAGATAATGCCGCTGAAGTTCATGAACGCTGGCGGTTTTGGAAACGGAAAAAACGCAATCGAAGCGATCAATTACGTGATCGAGCGCAAACGCGCTGGAGTAAATGTACGCGTGATTAGCGCCAGCTGGGGCACCAGGCTGCGTTCCCGAGCGCTCGAGGATGTCATCCGCAAAGCTCATGAGGTGGGAATACTCTTCGTGGCGGCCAGTGGCAACGACGGTGTAAATACAGACCTGATGCCCCAGTATCCAGCCGGTTATGACCTCGGAAATCTAATCAGCGTCGCAGCGCTAAATCGCAAGGACGAACTTGCGTCTTTTTCCAATTACGGCGCTAACCGTGTCCACCTTGCGGCGCCGGGGGCAAATATTTTGAGTACCTGGCTGGGCAACGAATACGAGGAGCATTCAGGAACCTCGATGGCTACACCCATGGTGGCTGGCGTTGCCGCGCTGGTGCTGTCAAAACGTCCCCAGCTCTCAGTTGACGAGTTGCGGTCGACTCTGCTCAATTCCGTCGACAGAATTCCCCAGCTGCACGGAAAAGTTTCGACGGGCGGGCGAATCAGCGCCGCCCAGGCCATCGGAGGCGAGTAGCGTTCCGCCGTTTCGGCCATCATCCCGGAGGGATTTAAGTCCATAGCCGTGGGCGAGCGTTGCTCGACGCCCACGGATAAGCAAAGAAACATGCCTGACCCTGAAGGTCACATTTTCAGGCTCTGTTTGACCCTTCCAGGGTCAGGAATCTTTTCTCCGATCCGTGGGCGTCGCAAAAGCTCGCCCACGGCTATTGACTTAAATCCCTCCGGGATTCGAAAAAACACACACATTAATTCTGACCTCAAGCTCAAACTGACCCACTACTCGGAGGGCGTCGCTTGCCTAGAAGGCGCTGCATGCCTGATAATCACTTTCGATGATTGTTCCAGACTGTACAAAACCCGGCCTGATCTTTTTAGGGAGATAAAGAGTGAAAGCGGAATTGCACCAATTAGTCGCTTTACAAAAACTAGACACAAGCATACGTAGACTACAAACTGAACTGGAAGCCATTCCTCAAAAGCGCGCGGAGATCGAAAATGAGTTCGATCGGCGCGCTTTTGAAATTCGGGCCCTCGAGGGTCGCCGCGATGAAACGAAGCATACGCGAGCACGCCTCGAGAGCGAGATCGCCGAACAGCGTTCCCGGGTGGAACGGGCTGAACGCAATCTGATGTCGTCGAAGAAACAAGACGAGTATACCGCGGCGATACGCGAAGCCGACGCGGCCCGGAAACAAATCTCGGCACTGGAAACTCAAACTCTGGAGCAGATGGAAATTCTGGAGCAGGCTGAAGCTGCCCTGACCGAACGTGCGGCCGAGGTCGACAGCCTAAACTCTGACCGAGAGGTGAGGCTGAAAGCCTTTGACGAAGAGACGCGTCAGCAGGCGGCCCAACTCGAGTCAAGTCGTGCTGAACGCGAGCGAGTTTTCAATACTCTGCCGAAGCCGATGAGCGCCCACTACAAACGGATTAGCGTTCGCATACGCGATGGAGTGGCGGTTGCCGAGGCTCGCAACGGAGCTTGTATGGCTTGCTTTATGGCTCTCCGGCCTCAGGCAATGTCGCAGGTCCGCCGCGGCGAGGAAGTTGTTACATGTGAGAACTGTAACCGCATCCTTTACTACGTTCCGGCTGATTCAGCAAAAAACAACTCGACGTCAGTCCTACCAAAAGTCGCACACACTTAACCGTTGTTGAACCCGCGCTGCATGCGCTCTTAGCGCATGAGACATCCTGGCCGCGAATTTATACAATCTCCGTAACAGTTTGGTTGTAGCATTCTTTCTGAAACAATTGGCGGCAATCGCCGGGAGGAAGGGATGGCGAAGAAAACAACCCCTACGGAAAAAGCTCAACTCAAACGTACTGCCGGGAAAAAAGGCCCGGCTATCTCGGTCGAAGAGTTTCTCTCCCTTAAAAACCCCAAAGGCGATTTGATCCTCGCGGTAGAGGAAGAACACGTTTCGCTGACGTCGCTCGATCGAGTTTACTGGCCTGATGAGAAAATCACTAAGTTTGAACTGCTCCGTTACTACGTTGAGATTAGTTCCTACCTGCTCCCTTACTTGAAAGATCGACCGGCCATACTTCAGCGCTGGCCGCGAGGCGTTAATGCGCCGATGTTTTTCCAGCAGGATCTGGAGAGCGCGCCGCGATTTGTTAAGTCTGTCAGGTTAACTAATCAGGAGGGACGTGAAATTGACTACGCGGTTTACACGACGACAGCTTCCCTCCTCCACTTGGTAAATCTGGGAACCATCGAACAGCATCCCTGGCATTCAACTGTCAAGAAACTTTCCAAGCCGGATTGGATTGCCCTCGACCTCGATCCCAAAAAAGCCCCGTGGGAAAACGTGCTGGAAGTGGCGTTGATCACCAAGCAGGTTTGCGATGAAATCGGGTTGCAGGCTTTTCCGAAGACATCCGGGTCATCAGGCATTCATATCTACCTGCCGCTCAAACCTACCAACGAATACGAAACGGTTGCGGAGTTCGCGAAACTGCTCGCGGGAGAAGTTGCGCGGCGAGTACCAAAAATTGCTACGGTCGAACGTTCGTTAGCGAAGAGAGGGCACGATCAGGTCTATGTGGACTGGATGCAGAATGCGCGCGGCAAGAGTTTGGCTTCTGTTTACACGACTCGAGCTAAACCGAAAGCGACTGTCTCAATGCCAGTGACCTGGAAACAGATCGAGAAGGGCGTGAAGATCTCAGACTTCACTCTAAAAAATGTGCCCACGCTTTGCCGAAAGGCCGCTGGCGCGTGGGCAAATTTCGTTGCCAGCCGGCAGATACTCAAGCTGGGGTCAATAGTTTGAGAAGCGTGAGAATTATTAACGCACGCAACCCAAACCCGTAGGGATGGAATGTTAATAGACCTTGGCCCGAAGATATAGCGCCAGCTCCGGAGGAGCGGAATGGTTTCATCGATGGTCACAGGAGTACTAGAACGAAATTGCTACAGATATTCTTATAGGCCAGGCTAGTCCAACAAGGCAACAATACCTTCAATAAAGCACAGCTTGTTAATCGAACAAGAGGATAGCTATTTCCCTTGACCTCTTGAGTGCCCTCGGCTATCTTAGCTGACTGAGACGAGACTAAATCCTAATGTTTGAACGAGACGACAGCCTGACCCACAATTACTATTATTATGGTCCGCTCTCCTGCTGGAGGGACGGTCGGGTGAAGAGCTGTCGGCTTGCGCTAAGCGCATAAGACTACCAGACAGGTTTCCACAACCGGTCATCGGTCCTTCCAGTCGCGAAGGATCGGTGGCCGGTTTTATTTTTTGGCGGCTCTGCTCCCGCTCCCGTGAGGAATGGCTTCGAGGCTGTGTCAAAACTTTGAATGGAAGAATACGTCACGAATGTTTTTACAAGGAGCAGGCTTCAATACAGAACCGGGAGCGGTAGCAACCGGATCAAACACTCAACGCCCAGGTAAACGCAATGAAAGCGAAGAATGTAGGATCCGGTCGCTACCCGCTCGCGGTTCTGTATTGAGCAACGGTGAGGCAGAGCCTCACCGCACTGGAACGCGGCGATGCCGCAAGGGACTGTGACATGGAGATATCAACATGACGACCCAATCAAAATCATCGCTACTAGCCGATCACGTCGATATGCGGATGGTTGCAGCTGACACGGATGAAGGCCCGCCGGATCGCAATTCGGTGGTCCGTTTGAATCCCGACCATCCCGGCTTCCGCGACCCAGACTATCGCGACCGCCGCAACCGGATTGCTCAAATAGCGCTGGCCTACCGGGCCGGGGAGACTATTCCCGACGCTCCTTACACCCCGCAGGAACACCGAGTTTGGCAAACCATTTGTAAAGCGCTCTTGCCTGCTCATCGGACGCACGCCTGCGCGGAGTACCTGGAAGCGGGGGTACGGTTAGAGCTTGATCCGGATCGCATACCTCAGCTTCGGGAGGTAAGTGAGAAGGTTCGCGCAATCAGCGGGTTTCGACTTGAGCCGGTCGCGGGCCTGGTTGAGCCACGGGTATTCCTCGAGTCTCTGGCCAATGGTGTGTTCCTATGTACCCAATACATACGCCATCACTCAACGCCGCTCTACACACCCGAGCCCGATGTGGTCCACGAAATAGTTGGTCACAGTGTGACCCTCGCGAGCGAACGTCTTGCCGAACTCAATCGCTTGTTTGGTGAAGCGGTCAAACGAACCAGTTCGGTTGAAGCGCTGGATCGGTTGTCACGCGTCTATTGGTTCACCATTGAATTTGGAGTGCTGCGTGAAGGCGGAGAGTTGAAAGCCTACGGTACCGGTCTTTTATCGTCGGCGGGAGAATTGGAGGCCATGCACAAAGCAGAACTTCGGGAACTGGACTTGGACGCCGTGTCGAGTCACGAGTATGACCCGACCCACTACCAGCCTGTGCTCTTCTGCGCGCATTCGTTTGAGCGCCTGTTTCAGACGCTACGGGATTTTCTTGGGCGATGGTAAGTGCGAACTAAGGCTCCAACGATGGTTCGTAAGTCAGAATGAACTCCAGGAACTTGGATACCTCGATGATGTCCTTGCCGGTGAATCTGATGCTGTGCGCATCGGTGCGTTCCACGATACTCAAGTAGCTCAGCACCTCTGACGGGCGGTAATTCTTGAAGCGAACGTCCAACTGAATGGGTGCGGCGAGTTTGTACGGCTTGAAATCCTTAATCCTCCCGATAGCCTTTCTGACCTTCTCACGAATCAACTGGTACGCGGCTTCGGGCATCAAGCTCTTCGCCGAATGAAAGCCGGAGGCCCATTTAACGACCGCACCTTCGATATCGCCCATCAGCGCGGTGGTCTCTTTCACAACCGCGTCATCGCCGGAGATCATGATCACCGGCACATTGAAATGACCGGCGATAGCCGCGTTAATGCCCGCCTCGGACACAGAGACACCTTTCAGTCGAACATCAGCAAGCCGGGCGCTTGACATTGTGTGGGCCCGTACTCCTTGAGGGTTAGTCGTACCCGTGTGATAGCCGAGAAGGATCACGCCGGCGAAGCTCTCATCAATGCCTTGCATCATCATGAGCGGCCGCGGCCAGGAGCGGACGAGCAGGATATTCTTCGGAAACTTCTCAATCAGCAGGTTCTGCCCGTTACCGTGCGAGTCGCTGACGACGATTTCGGTGGCGCCGGCGGCAAATGCCGCCTCGATGGCGGCGTTAACTTCTAGCGTCATAAACTCGCGGAAGCGCTGATACTCAAAGCCTTGAGGCCCTAATTGCTCGTTCGTCACCACACCGACCACGCCCTCCATGTCAGCGGAAATGTATATCTTGAGCTTCCTTTCCTGCCCCTTGACCGTGATGCCAAGACTCATTAGCAAAAGCGCCAAACAGAACGCACGGGATTTCATCAAGATGCTCCTTACTTATTGAGGTCTACAGCAACGAACAAAAGCAAAAAGTGTCACCTTACGGCTTCGATAACACGAATGGACTCCAGGGCGCGCAGATATCCCACCACTGCTTCCAGCGGAATTGGGCCATAGGTGGCGGAGACTGCGTCGCGAATATTCTGCGCCGTGCGCCGCCCGTCCACGAGATTCAAAACTTCGTAAGCATACTCACCACCGGAGCCGCGCAACCCCTGATACTGTAACAGCCGGATTGCCCTCTCTCGTTCGGCTCCGTAGTGATCGGTGAAATAGTCATAACCAAATGCAGACATCGGCCCCTTCAGTGCCGAGTTGCGCCGGAAAACTAACCGGCCTTCACCCGGAACGGTTGCGGGAGGTTTCGCCTCTCCCATCAGTTTCTCCAAGCTGGAAAAGAAGCCCATTGCCTCGGCTCGCGTGCCGTTGGGGATGCGAAAGAACCGCTCCATCGAATCGACCAGCGCGCGTTCGTACCAGAGATGATGTCGCAAGAGGTTAGCGGTCTCGGCCGCCGGCAGTGTGGAACGCCGCGTGAGCATCATCGAAGTACGGCGCAGGCTGTGTGACTGAAGCAGGCTTAGGATTGAAGACGCATCCTCAGGCTTCAGGTTCGCTAAGAAATATGCGCTCGCCGCGCCGATAAAGGCAGCCCGCTTGAGTTTCGTTGGATCAACGTTGGCGGGCGTGTCGAAATTCGTGTGGATGTAGCGGTCGGGCCAGTCATTTAGGTAGATGGCCGGGATAGCGAACGAGCTATCGCTGTAGACCTGATGATCGCTGCCCATCGAGAACTCAGCCATCTCAGCCTGTAAGGCTTCCTTGCCACCTTCGGGCGCAAACATCGGATAGGTGGCGCTCGCGCCTTTCGCGAACTGGGATGACTGCTCGTTGACAAACTCGCCGAAATGCTCGCCCACGTCGTTGACGAACGAAGGCAGACTTGCCGGACCGCGCGTGACGTGAAAGATGGCCTTCGTCTCGGGTCCGCCTCCGACCATGTCCATGTGAACGACGGCCTTGATGCTTGACGCAAGCTCGGAGCGCGCGTTCAGGAACGCTATAGTCCCTTCGATCTCCGGCGGCCAGATGAAGCGAATTGTGCGCGCAGGCCGAGGGATGCGCCCTTCGCGGATAAGCTTTGAAAATGTCCGCGCCACTTCGAGAATGGCGACGCTGCCGCTGGCGTTGTCGTTCGCGCCGGGCCGTTGGTGATCCAGATGGCAACTGAAAGCAATCTCTTCATCGCGCAGACGTGGGTCTGCGCCAGGTATAGTAGCCGTGACAACATCATAAAAGCCGGTATGCTTCCCGGCGCGGACTGTTGCATGAAGTCGAATCTTCTCTCCGCCTGCTAGCCGTCCCTGAAAGTTGCGTGCCTGCTTGAGAGAAATCATGAAGGCGAATGTAGGTTTCCGCGCGAATGTATCCAGGTGTCCCCAGCGCACTAGGTTTTCGTTTTCGGCCCACCACGCGGTGCGTTGATTCTGCGCGTAACTGACGATGCCTGCAGCGCCGAAGCGCTGGACAGCGAAACTGGCCACCGAACCGGGCTGCGCCGCCGCCAGCACGATCTTTCCAGCGACGTGTTTTCCGGCATAATCGCGCTCGGACGTGCCGCTGCCAACGTCGACGAGTTCCGCCGTCGCGTCCCCACTTTCGCTGTCCTGCGCCAGAGTCAGCGGCATTGCGTCCCAACTCGCCAGCCGCGTGTGCGGTGTCCAGCCCGCGTTCGTTTCACGCATCTCCCACAATTCCGCGAATTCGGCGTCCCACGGCGGGCGAGATCTCTGTGTGCCGTAGAAAACTTTGCCGTCTGCGGGAAGCTGCTCGATGCGCGCGTCCGTTACTCCGTAGGCTAGTAATTGCTCAACAATGTAATCGGCGGCGGCGCGAAAGCCGCGTGACCCGCGCATGCGATGATGGCGGGCTATATATTCAAGATTGCTCTTGGCTGTTTCGCCTGAAAGTTCCTGGGACAGAACCGCGATGACAGGTTCAGGCAGCAATGAAACTTGGTTGCCATTGGCAAAATTTGCTGCCAGCAGCAAACAGATGAAGAGGGCAATCATCTTATTCACGATAAACTCCTGACGCACACACATTAGTCATTCATCAGATTCTTCCGGATTGTTTCTCGGTAGGGGAACAAAGCGGGGGCGCCTCCGGTGTGAAGGAAGACTATGTTTGATCCCCGGTTAAAATACCCTCCTTAATCAGGTCGATTAAACCGGCCATCGCCTTTTCAGTGTAAACCGGATCGAGCAATACGCCCTCTGCTTCAGCTACTGGCGGAGCGCCATAGTCGTTCCGCGATCGAGAATTCCATAGCCCCCTTTGAGGTATTCCTCAAGAATTATGGTATCCTCCGCGGCAAAGATCGTTGGAAACCCAAGCTCTTCAAAGGTGCGCCGTGTTATGACATTCACAAAACGGGTGATGGTCTCTAAGTCTTCGCAGACACTAATCCCGATCACTTTGATTTGCGGGCCAAGCAGCTTGGTTCCGACGATCAGCCCGGCATGCGTGCTGTCTGAGCCGGTGGCAAAGACGATGTAATCGATCTGGACTCGCTCCGCTTCGGCTTGCTCGAGCAACTCAATCGTCGCATTTACGTCGGTCAGCCTCAAGCCAGAGTAGATATTCAAGGTTAGCGGACGGAACGGTGGCGAAGTAGTTAGTGCGGTCGTTGTCGGTTGTGCCATTAACACCGCCCGTAAAAAGGTTGGCGCCCGCCTTTTCGACGTAAGAGACGTACTCGCCGGGAGCGTTCTTCGATCCTTGGAACATCATGTGCTCGAAGAGGTGGGCAAAGCCCGTGCGGCCCGCTTGCTCGTTCTTCGAGCCGACGTGAAACCACTGGTTGACGTGCACGACCGGCAGCTTTCGATCGACGTGCAGAATCACCTGGAGCCCGTTTGGCAGAGTGTACTTTTCGAACTCAACCTTCGGCACTGCCGCAAAGGGTGTCGCGCGTTGTGCGGCGGACGGTTGCCCGCCAGTGGTCGATTGCGCCGTCATGCTGGAGGGCTGTGAAAGGACTATCAGTGGCAGAATGACAGTGAACAAGCTATCTCTCAGAGATGTTTTCATGGGGTCCTTTCTGACTCACGGAGGTTACTCAGCTTCCATCTGCAGCTCCAGCAGGCCGGCACCAGCCTACTTTGGATCTCTGCGTCTATAGTAACGTCTCTCAATTGAGTTTACAGTGGTTCGGTTGGTGCGGTTTCGTGGGACTTCGTGGACGAGTCTTTGCCCATAGCAGACGATTTACGAAAGCACAAGAAGAATCACGAAACTCAACTTTCTGTTCTTTCATACTCTGAAACTAGCAAGGATGCTTTGTACAGCTATTTCGAGACAATACACTATCCGTACAGCGAAGGGGCATCATCCAAGCGCCGCCTGCAGTCGCGCTACTCCAAATACCTCGACCGAAATCCCAGCAATTCCAATCAGCCGTCGCACCTTTATAACCTCCAGTTAAGTTATCCGCTCATTTAACTAGCTCGTCCTCATGGAAATCCCGCTCCGTGTACCCGTCATCCCTCAATACAAGGGCGTCGTGGTCGCAGGCCTTGCAATAATCTTGCTGCCGCCAGTGGCACCTTTTGGAAGCCGCGGCGTCTTTGCGCTCGACGCCGGGAAAGCTATTACGCAGTACAGCCATGACGTGTGGGGCGTAGAAGACGGGTTGCCGCAGAGTTGGGTGCAGGCAATTGTGCAAACGCGCGAGGCTACCTCTGGCTCGGCAGACGAGAGGAATCGCGCGCTTTGATGGCGTCCGGTTCACCGTCTTCGTCGCGGTTGATTTAGAAAAACTAGTCAAACTGCCGGCCGCGATCAGTTACGAAACGGCGGCGGCAACGATGCTGCAAGGTCTGACGGCGCACTATTTAACGAATGACAGTCATTCGATCAAACCGGGCGAAACGGCTGTGGTTCACGCGGCGGCGGGCGGTGTCGGTCTGCTTTTGACGCAAATCATCAAGCTTAAAGGCGGGC